>FTCQ01000051.1_pt1 | contig 5838 bp, 7 predicted proteins | sample 1639821 | NCBI WGS metagenome assembly FTCQ01 (sample SAMEA3914869, study PRJEB12502) | metagenome | biome: forest; material: soil | place: USA | collected 2012-03-12 | depth 0.1 m | reverse complement strand
ACTACGGCCAGGAAGATTCAGTCGAAGACGACGTGCGCGCATCACTGGAAGCGTGGCTTGAGGAGATCGCCAAGGTTCTGGTGGACGATCTGCAAGGCGACGCGGAGTACGTCCGAAGCCTGCGTTTGGAGAATCCTGACGCGTTGGTGGCCCGACTCGTGGCGAGCTTGGCTGAGCCTATCGTCGAAGAACCGTAAGTCTGAACGTCGCCCTGACCGCGGGCCCGGGCGCGAAGCCCGCACTTTGACGGCCGCTGTCGTGTGCCAGCGAGCTCACCGAGCGCCGAACGTTCGAACGATCTTCTGGCTGATCGCTTGGGCTTGTTACTCCAGGGCGAAGTGTCCCGTGTCGTAGAACACCACTTTGGCGCCTGGCACCAGGCTGCCGGTCTTGTCGGCGGCCGCAGCTCCGAGGATCGGATCGTTCTTTCTCCGCACCACCAGCGTCTTGGGGTGCTTGTCGACCAGGTACGCCTGGAACGCAGGTTAAGAGCTCCTGTTGTTGCGCGAGTCGATGGTCAGGTCGATCATGGCCCGCCGGCCGTCCGGATCGGCGATCGCAGCCGCGTCGAGTAAAGAGCCGGCCCATTCGATGATTCCTAGAGGCTCGCGTCGCAGGTTGGACAGCGTAGCCTGAAGAGCAAGCGAGGCTTCGGGTGGACGATCCGACGGCTGTACGGACAGTGCATGCACGTCTGATCGCCACCTTGGCGACGTCGAGATCGACCATGAAGTATTCCTGGCCCGACTTGCCCTTGCGGGCCCAGGCGAGGTCTTCGAAGGCCGCCTGCTCGGCTCGTCCACAGTCCAATGTGGCGACCTCGAAGATGCACTTGAACAGGCCAGGCGTGCCGGTATTCGCGTCGGAGTTCAAGTCCTGAGCGCGCTTGGCGCCGGAGTGGCGGCTGCAGCCGATCTTGAACCACCCTGCCGCCAGGCCTGGGTTTTCGAGGACGTAGACCACGCCAGCTTGGCCATGATTCTTGCGAAATCCGCCGCCTGCTTCCCTACTCTTTGCTTTGGCTCTCGAACGAGGACGCGGGGAGGAAAAAACCATTCTCGGAAGCTAAGGCAGTAGGGACGCGAGAGGTTACCCGACTGGAAGCGAAGCGCGGCACCGGTTGAACCCGCTGAAACGGCGCATACCATTCCACTCGCACTCCCCTGCCCCTCTTGCAGAAGCGAATCGAGCATGACCACCAGCAGACAGTCCGTAGTCGTTGACAAGAGCTTCCTGCAAGGAAGCTCAGGCGCTCACATCCGCGAACTAGCGGCTGACCGACGCCTGTTGATGAGCGACTCCCTGTTCTACGTGGTCGAGGTCGGACGGGTTGGTGACGTCCCCCTGGATGGCGGCACCGTTGCGACCGAGCGTCCGCGCCGCGCTCTGAAGCACGTCCGGGCGGCGGCCCATGATGAAGACGAACGCCCCTTCAGCCGCCAGCGCCTGCGCGCTCGCCAAGCCGATTCAAGGCCAGCCCCTCGCTGGCACACGAGCATCAAGCGGTCGGCGTGTCGGGCAGCTCGATCCAATCCTTGATCAGGCGCTCGGCGCCGGGGAGCAGAATCCAGCCTAAGGATTCCGGCGTTGGGAAATGTCGCTGCGTGTAGAGCGCGTGCTGCTTAAGATCCTCTGGGGCCTGCGGGTCGCTACGCAGCTCGCCAAGGAACTTTCGGGTTTCGCCGACGCCTCGTTGGAAGTCGGCTGGCAGGTTCAAGGCGCCGCCGCTTCGCAGCGCGGTGACCAGTTGGAGGTACGGATAGGCCTGGAGAAGGTCGAATGCCCTTGCCCTCACCGTCGAGTCGAGCCGCGCGTCCAGGCGAACCGCATCGAGCAACTCGAAGCCCCACTTCAAGGATCGCAGTCGGTCTTGAGGGGTGGTCATTGCGCGTCTGCTCCTACGTCACGCTGATCGCCGCGGCCGTACCAAGCCTCGATCTCAGCGAGCCACTCACGTCGCCTGCGCGAGAGGTTGATTCCCGTCGTGTCCTTGGTGATCCGCCGCGCGCGGATCTTTGCCAGAGCGTCTCGCTTGCGCTCCAAAAGGCGGGTGCGGATCACCGCGAACTCCCACTTGGCGAGCTGCGTCGCGTGATCCTCACTTGGCATCGCACCAAGGCTGCGAGCGAAACGCAGATGCTCGAACACGAGTGCTGCGGGCAACACTCGCGACGGACGCAGCCTCAATCTCCTCAAGGCTTGCTGCAGGCTCCGCTTTCGAAATCTGACGCGCGCCAAAGGCTTGAGCGCTCTGTCGAAATGCTTGATGCGCTGCTCCCAGCTGATACTCATGGCTGTGTGGCTCCCGCTGCGCGGCGCCGCCGGGACGCTCGCTCACCACCGTTGAACCCGGAAGGTCTCGAGCGTTCGATGAGCGCTGTGCGCGGTGCACACCGCAAGCGCATGGATAGCAGACGTCCTCCGATCAATCCCCTGGGGGTCGACCGCACGACAAGACCAACATTTAGCAGTTCCAGGAAGACTCTCTGTCCAAGCTTGAATGTGCACGGCTCGGGGACGACCAAGACGAGGCGCGCTGCTCTTTCTACAAACCTGCTCCTGCGGCCGCCGCGTGAGCGGAGGCGCACTTTGAGCGGGAAACGGGTGTTCGATGTCTTGCACATTGTGACGAGGCCGGTCCGGATCAGTGTTCCGCACCTGGTTGCGCCTTACTGAGGCGATCTGGAAGCTTGGCGACCAGGCGTGTGCGTTCGACGCCGACGGCCGGCTGCATAAAGAAGCCGCTGTACTCCGCGCCGGCTACGTCGATCAGCATCACCTCGACCGATTCGTCCTCTGGATCCACGGCCTCCCAGATCTCGGCGATCTGAATGGGCTCCCATCCGCTGCGATCGCCGGTCCGGGAGATGAGGAGCAATGATTCGACTTCGACGTTCGACGCCTTGATGGCTTGAAACAGGTCGGAGTCCCAAGCCAAAAGGAAGGTGTCCGTTGGGGAGCCCTGGTCCGCTCTGACCGTCAACACGTACCAAGGGGTGTTCGTCGATAGCGCAAGGGAACGCCAATAGCTGGCCCCGGGAGCGGCCAGCGGCGTGGGGACGTTAAAGCGGTATTCGGGCAGCGAGACGAACATCAAAGGCCAGGCGCGTGAACAAAGCGCTGAAGGTAGGTTGCAAGGACTTGGATTGTTTCGGCGAAAATCCGCTACTCAAAGTCTGCATAGCCCAGGAGCGCTCGCCCCTCGTGGCGCTATGCACTTTGTGCATATGACGGCTTCCCCGCTATGGTGTCGGGATTGAACAAGGTATCGGTGTCCATGTCACTTCGCACCCAGCAATACGAGGTACTTCTAGAGCTACTGCGGGATCGCCGCGACGCCGTCGGGATGAGCCAGTCCGATCTGGCGGAATGGCTTGGGCAGAACCAAGCAACCGTGAGTCGAGTTGAAACCGGGGAGACCGGGTTGGACGTGATCGAGCTACGTGACTGGTTGACGGGGCTCGGTGTCGCCTTTGTTCCCTTCATGAAGGCGCTCGACACCCGGTTGGAAGCGCTGTCCGGTGCAGGCCTTCGCCGGCGCCCTTCGTCAGGCGGAAGACGGTGAGCGCAATGCTGACGTCCCCCTGGTCCCCCCGCACCCAACCCGGCCGCTCCCAGGCGCTGACTCCACAAACCGATCGTCGGCGCCAATGACGCGAACTGAGATCGCTCTCGACGCAGACGGCGTCCTGGTGGACTACGGTACGGCGTACGCCTGGGCGTGGGAAAAAGCGTTCCTGACCCGCCCAGCGGAGCGAGATCCCCAGGCCTACTGGCCAATCGACCGATGGGGCGTCGAACGCCTATCTGGCGAGCGCTTGGAGCAGTTTCGGGCGTGCTTTGACGAGGAGTTCTGGTCGACGATTCCTGCGGTCGACGGCGCGCTGCAGGCTTGCCGCGACTTGACTGCTGCCGGGTACACACTGGTGTGCGTCTCTGCAATCCAGCCGGCGTTCGAGAGAGCCCGGCTCCGCAACCTCCAAAGCCTGGGCTTTCCCATCGAGCGGGTAATCGCCACGAGCTCTGGGACCGAAGCGGGCAATCCAAAGGCTGCGGCGATCAACGAGCTTGCGCCGGCCGCATTCGTCGACGACTACCTGCCGTACCTCATGGGGATACGAACCGACGTCCACACCGCGCTCGTGCATCGCCAGCGCAACGGCTCGCCCAACCGGGGGCCGGAGCTTGTCCACGTGAAGTCGCAACACGAGAGCTTGGCTGCGTTTGCGAACTGGTGGCTGAGCGCTGGAAGGTGACGCCCGCGGCCGAACGCGAGCAAGCGGTTATGGCCAGCCTTACCCTAGTGCCCCTTGACCTTGTTGGGAATTCCTGAAAGGAGAACAATCAATTGACTGGATGGCCATTTTTCTTTGGAAAGTGGAGCAATACATTGGCTTCACGCCCACCAAGAAAGAAGGTCATCATGCAAGTCCGCCAAGTTCTCGTTGCCGCCCTCCTCGCTGTCACCGCTGCAGGTGCGGTGTCGCAGGAGATCGATCGAAGCGAAACGCTCCTAGGAAAGAGCCTTGCCGCTCAGCAGGCCCAAGCCGAAGCGCGCCTGGCTCGCAGCTACGAGGCTGCGTCGCAGCCTGGCGAGTCCGAAGTCCCGACCAAGCGCGCCGAGCAGACGGATCAGGGCCACCCGGTTCCCGCCACGAAGGCTTCCTGGATCGACCGCCACGCAAAGCACACCTACGCGCGTGAGTGGCTCAAGGGTGACAAGCGGCAGCCTCGTCCCGCCGCGATCGCCGACCTCGGCTGAGCTTTGGCAAGCCACTGCCGCGCCGTCTAGCAGAAGGTGCAGGTTTTGGGGACCGTTCCCGAACCGTAACGCCGACCAGACGCGGTCTACGAGCCGGCACCGTCAGAGGATGTCCTCCGGCCGTATCGGAAGGCTGTGAACCCGTTTTCCGGTTGCATGGAACACCGCGTTCGCGATTGCCGCGGACACGGAGACTGCCGTGACCTCTCCCAGCCCCTTCGTCCCGATGAGGCTGGCATCCGCGTCGAACTCGCCTGCGAAGATCACGTCCAGCTGACGGATGTCGGCGTTGCTGGGGAGCAGGTAGCCCGAGAGGTTCCGGTCGACGAACTTGCCGCTCACCGGATCGATTTGCGAGTCCTCAGTCAGCGCCTGACCGACGCCCCAGATGATCCCGCCGATGGCTTGGCTCCTGGCGGTGTTCGGATTGACGATTCGGCCGCCGTCATAGGCGCCCACGTAGCGCTGCAGCCTGGCGATCCCGAGCTCCTGATCGACCCGAACCTCGGCGAAGACCGCGGAGAAGCTCAGAACCGCCTTGGTGCCCTTCTCCCCAACCGTCGGGGCGTACTTGCCCTCCCCCTTCACTGACTTGAGCCCGTGCTGCTGGAGCAGCTTGCCGATGCTGATGCCTATGCCGGACCGGCCATGAGAGATCCGACCGTCGACCATGACGATCGTGTTGGGGTCGACGCCGGCCAGAGGGCCACTCGCCTGTGACGAGACGGCGAGCTTTAACAGCTTCTCCCGCGCTTGGCGCGCGGCCATCATCACTGACGCGCCGACGTTGGGCACCGTGGACGAGCCAAACGCGGGAGACGACTTTGGAAGCCGCGTGTCGCCGAGCTGCACGCTGATCTTGTCGACGGGGATGCCCAGGCCATCGGATGCGATCTGGCGCATCACTGTGTAGGTGCTGGTACCGATGTCGTGCATGGCCGACTCCACTAACGCCGTTCCGTCGGCGTTGACGGTGACTGTGGCCAGCGAAGGCAGTTTCCAGTGGGTGTAGGCGGAGCACGCCACACCTTGGCCGATGAGGAATCGCCCCTGCTTCATCGACCGCGGCTTGGGGT
>FTCQ01000037.1_pt1 | contig 6039 bp, 5 predicted proteins | sample 1639821 | NCBI WGS metagenome assembly FTCQ01 (sample SAMEA3914869, study PRJEB12502) | metagenome | biome: forest; material: soil | place: USA | collected 2012-03-12 | depth 0.1 m | reverse complement strand
GTACAACCCGCGCTATTTGGTCATCCGCGGCATCTCCGACATGGTGACCGGGGAGGACAACTCTGGTGTCCGTGGTCAGTGGAAGTCGTACGCGGCTTATGCAGCTGCCGTTGTCGCGAACGAATTCATCGGCCGTCTTCTCAAAAGGCCAGCGCTATGACGACAAGCCCAAATCAAGGCCTTCAGGCGCTGCAAGAGGCAGTCAAGGCGACCGTTGACAAGCTTGAGTTCTGTGCACCCGAGTTTGAATTGACCGTCGGATGGGCAACGTCCTACGACGACCTGTTTGCAGGCAAGGTCAAGCAAACTTCGGAGTCCGCCGTACTCGAGCGCGCATTGAAGGTCGGGCGATGCATCGTGTCAGGACGCGGAGGTGGCGGGAAGACCCAGATGTTGCACAGGGTTATGCGTTCGGCGTTCTTACAGGAAGTCGTATGTGTCCTAGTCAACTTGAAGGACTGGACGAAGCGCGACTATCAGAGCTGGGATGAATGGACGTCTTCCGACATTGGAGCCGGAGCGGAGTTCCTTCTCGAACGATTCTCTCAGCCAAGCGTAGATGCACTTTCTCTCGACTACCTACCTCCGACCACCAAGAAGTTGCTCGTCGTGGATGGTCTCAATGAGGTCATTGCGCCGATCGGACAACGCATACTTCAGGCGCTTGACGAATTTGCCGGCGACCAAGTCGGACTCTCCATACTTGTCGCCGATCGACTGAGCCGCCGAAGTTTTGCATCACCGTCAAGATGGGCTCTTGCCTCAGTGTTGCCTCTTGCTCCTGAAGTCATCGCGCGGCACTACAACGGTCCAAAGACCGAGAGCTTGAGCACGCCGTACTTCCTCAATGCGGCTCTCAGCGAACAGGCCATCGGGGCAACGCCGTCCCAGATTCTTCAACGCTTTCTACTGGATCATGGCGGCTTGGCCGCAAATGAGCTGGACACGTTGGCAGCCGCTGCGTACAGCCTATATGCGGACACTGGCACTCGCACTTTTCCGTTTGCCGACTTGATTACCAAGGCTGGTCGAGACCTGGCGAATCGACTTGTTCAAGCGGAGGTAGTGGTCAAGATTGATAGTGCCGACGATTCACAATTTGCGCATCACTTGTTGCATGACTATCTTGCGGCGCGCCACGTCTCACGAATGCGCCAGGAAGACTGGACGCCATCCGTTTTGAGGACTATCAGCTTTGGTAGCAGTTCCTTCGACACGATATCAATGGTTCTGGCGCAGTTGGAGCGGCAGAGGGCTGACAAATTTCTTCGCTGCTTGTACGACTGGAATCTCTACGCAGCCGCGTACGCACTTGGAGATCTGACAGATGAAGCGGGGGGGCCGTCTGAAGAGATGCAGAAGGTCATCTTTGCGATGCTGGCTGAAAAGCGCTTTGACTTGCTTACGCCGACTAGGCAGCGTGCAGCCGATGCGCTTGCAATTGCGCAAGCCAAGTCGGCTGCCAAGATTCGCGCCTCGGCATCGTTGCCTGAGCTTCTCGCGTCACTTCGTGAAGCGGAATCAACGGAGCAGTGGTTCAGTGAGTGGGTCCGGCTTTTCACAAGCACGACGGACCAAACAGTTCGCGATGAAGACCTCACGCACATTCAAGAGGAAGACTCGATTCCAGGCTGGACCGTCGCCAACGTTGCACGAAGAACACAACTTACCGAGGGGCAACTGAGAAGCTTGCGGACCTGGGCTGGCCACAAGAGTCCGGTTGTTCGATGGCGGGTCGTACACGTGCTCGGCGCACACCCATCAACAAAGAACATGCAGGCGGTGGCCGAGCGACTGAAGGACGACGAGGACGCGGACGTCAGATACGGCGCCGTTCGGTCGATAGTGGAGATGGCTGCCAGGACAACCACGGGCGACCTACGTTCTATGGTCGCACGCACTCTGGTGGAATTGACTCCGAAACTTGTAGCGGATAAGAGAGTAAAAGAAGAGCTCAAAAGAGCGCTTCAGATCGAGCCTGCGGAAGCTCCCTCAGGTTGGTCTGAGTTCATCGCGAACGTCACACGCAAGCTGTACACGGCAGAAGGCAGCCCCGATGAAAGGGAAGCTTGGCGACAATTTACGGACTTGGTTCGTGGACGCTACCCTGCCCAAGGGAAGGGCTTCTAACTGGGAGTAGGCAGTCCCGGCGGCGTCGCAAAGCGGACTGCCACATGCGCTTCGCGCAGCATTGCCAGGGCGTTCTCGAAGTCGCCCCCCCATCGCGAGTCAGTCAGGTCAGGTTCCACGGCAACCAGTTCAACCAGTCCCGATTGCACTATCGCTCGAGCGCAATCCATGCAAGGGAACCATGGGAGGTACATGCGGCAGCCCCCCAGGGGGATTCCAACCTGAGCAGCGTGATAAATAGCGTTTCGTTCGGCATGTTCTGTCCACGCGTACTTCGCAGGGCGAGCGTGCCGGGCGTCGTCGTCATCGTCGAGGCCTCTTACGAAGCCGTTGTAGCCGACGGCGCGCACCTCATTCGAGGGTCCGACGATGACACATCCAACTTTGGTGCTGCGATCCTTGCTCCATGAGCCAATGTATTGAGCCAAGCCCATGAATCTAGCGTCCCAGTCAGCCATGTCTTTCCTTGTGTGATTGCGAGCCCTGCCTGCACGCCGGAGCGAAAGCGCCGCATGTGGAGCACGTTGAATGGCATCTTGCCATGGGCTCGGCGCCGCCCAGGAGCGCCACAGCCGAGATAAAGGGGCACTTTTGTCGCGGGAGGCTAGCTCGGCCTTCAGTGCACAGACGTGTTGCGGCCGGCCAAGACACGCCAAGCGAGCAGATCCAGAGTCTGCTTGCTTCTGCTCTCGGTAAGCGTCCGGTGGGCCCGTCTTGAATCCGGCCAAGCGGCCAGCAAGAATCGTGTCCACGTAAGGATGGACAGGATCGTTGTCCGCTACGACCTCGCGTCAAGATGGGATGGCCGTGCGCTTACCCCCAACAGCTCGACCTCTAGGTTGGCGAACGTTGGCCAGAGTAGCCAATTGTCGCAGCGTATATCGACGGCAATGGGCTAACCTTCGTAAGCGGTCGACCAACCACGCCCTGGAACAACCCGCTGTGACCTGACAGCCTAGGTTCCCACGTAGATCAACGTGGGAACGTAGATGACAGACGATTTGGAAGAACTGCGGCGCCGGCTGGTTGTCGGGCACAAGAGCGACGGCCGCAGCGTGTACGACGAGGCGGCGAAGGCGGAGTTGGTGACGCTGTGCCTGCAGCCCGGGGCTTCGGTATCACGCTTGGCGCGCGAGTTCGACGTCAATGCCAACCAGGTCGCTCGCTGGCTGCGAGAGCGCGGCCACGGCAGGCGTCCACACCCCGAGGTGAAGAGCGCTGCGGCAGCCCCAACAGCATTCGTCGCGGTACCGGTCGTTGCAGCGCCGAGGGCGCTGGCCCGAGGCGATGAAGATGAGCATGTCCCGATGAGCCTGAAGGCGCGCCTGCCCAACGGCGTGGCGATCGATTTGCACGGGATCGACGTGCGCAACGTCGGCGAGTTGATCAAGGCGTTCGGGGAGCTGCGGTGTTCCGTCTCGACGAAGGCTTGAAGGTCTACCTGCACCTGGCTCCGGTGGACTTCCGTTTGAACATCAACGGCCTGGCCGCGCTCGTGGAGCAGTCCCTTGGCCTGAATCCATTCGCACCGACGCTGTACGTGTTCGGCAACCGACGCCGCAACCGCGTGAAGATCCTGGGCTGGGATCGCAACGGGTTCTGGTTGCTGCTCAAACGGCTGGAGGAGGACCGCTTCGTCTGGCCCGACCAAGCGACGGCGGTGACGCTGACGGTGGAGCAGTTGCACTGGCTGCTGGAGGGCATCGATGTGGGCGTGGTGCGGCGTCATCCGCGACGCGGGTACGAGCGCACGAGCTGAGAGCAGAAATCGGCTCGACGGTCCATCGCTGCAGATCCGAATGACGTCGCGCGAGGCACCACGGAAAATGCGTTGCAATGCCCGAAACGCCCCAGCCCGAAGAGATCGCCGCCCTGCGCCAGGCGCTGGCCGATGCGCTGACGCGCAACGAGTCGCTGGCCGGCGAACTGCGCGTTACGCGCACCGAGCGCGACCTGCTGCAGGAGCAGGTCAATCGCTTCAAGCGCCAGCTGTTCTCGGCCAAAAGCGAGGCGAGCTCGCAAGAGCAGAAGGATCTGTTCTTCAACGAGGCCGAGAGCCTGGGCGCAACCGCGCAGCCCGCCGGCGAGGAGACCGGCGGCGACGAAGAGGTCGAGGTCGCCGGCCACAAGCGAAAGGCCAAGCGTGGTCGCAAGCCGCTCGACCCGGCGCTGCCGCGCGATGTCATGCGCCACGAGCTGTCCGAGGACGAGCGCGTGTGCCCGCACGACGGCGCGCGCCTGCGCGAGATCGGCGTGGAGGCCAGCGAGCAACTCGACATCGTGCCTCAGCAGGTGCGCGTGGTGCGCCACGAGCGCGTCAAGTACGCGTGCCCGTGCTGCGACGGCACCATCCGGCTGGCGCCGCGGCCGGCACAGGTCATTCCCAAGGGCCTGCTCACCGAAGGCGCGCTCGCCTGGGTCGTGACGGCCAAGTACCTCGACGCGTTGCCGCTGTACCGGCAGGCGGTGCTGCTCGGGCGCTTCGGCGGCACCGACATCGCCCGCAACACGTTGGCCGCCAGCGTCGTGCGCGTCGGCCAGGCCGTGCAGCCGGTGATCAACTTGCTGCGCGACGCGCTACTGGACTCGCCGCTGATCCACGGCGACGAGACTGAGATCCAGGTGCTGAAGGAGGCCGGCCGAAAGGCTCAAGCCAGGAGCTACGTCTGGGCCCAGGTTACCGAGGCATCGGGCGCGGACGGCACCGGCCCGCCGATACGGCTGTTCGGCTACTCGCCCAGCCGCAGCACCGAGACCGCGCGTGGGCACTACGCCGGCGTGCGCGCGGGCGCGGTGTTGATGAGTGACGGCTACGAGGTCTACAACGCCATCGCCGGCGAGCATGGCCTCGTGCATCTCGGATGCTGGGCCCACGCACGGCGGTACTTCAACGACGCGTTGCAGGCGCTGCCCAAGGACAAGCGCGGGCCGGAGCAGTTGCCAGCGCGCTTCATTGCGTTGATTGGCGAGCTGTATCGTGTCGAGGCCCAAGCCAAAGACGCCAATGCCGATGCGGTCGAACGCCTGCGGCGGCGCCAGCAAGACAGCGTGCCGGTGCTGGCCCGGATCGAGGCACTGCTGCTCGAGCACCTGCACACGGTGTTGCCGGCGAGCCTGTTGGGCAAGGCGCTGCACTACCTGGCTGGGCAGTGGCCCAAGCTACAGCGCTACGTCGAGAACGGCCGCTACGCCATCGACAACAACGTCTGCGAGAACGCGATACGTCCCTTCGTCGTCGGGCGGCGCAACTGGCTGTTCGCCGACACCGTGGCCGGCGCCAACGCCAGCGCCAACTTGTACTCGCTGCTGCAGACTTGCCTGGTCAATGGCATCGATGGCTACCGATACCTGCGGGCCTTGCTGACGGCACTGCCCAACGCGACGACCGCCGACGACTACGAGGCTTTGCTGCCTTGGCGGATTGCGCTGACCTCGGCGTAAGCGCCTTGGGCGTGGTCAATTGACCGCTTACTAACCTTCACCAGCTGCATTGGCCTCCACTTCACCGTCATCCGACCGCTCCGCGGCCGCAATCACGTCCGCGAATACGCCATGCACCATGGCGCTCGCCTCGCTTTCACTAACTGTATCAAGCGACACAAAGCTCGAGAGTCGTAACAGTCGCTTTTGTCCTTCCCGCATCAAAATGCGGCGCGGAACAGAGGTCACCCGCTCAGCAGCGATCAAGCCCTTTGCGACGGTTGCGGATATGCCAAAGATGCCTGCAAGGGTGGGGCGCTCCATGAGTTGCACCAAGTCGTCCTCGCCCATTTCCAGCAGCAATGCTCCAAGATCTGCGTCGTTTAGCGCGTGACCGTGGGTGACGTGGTACGCCCGCCACCATAGTCGCTGAAACGTATTGCGTCTGCCGGCGAGAAACCGTGCTTGAGACGTTGGACTGTCTGCCGC
>FTCQ01000088.1_pt1 | contig 6225 bp, 10 predicted proteins | sample 1639821 | NCBI WGS metagenome assembly FTCQ01 (sample SAMEA3914869, study PRJEB12502) | metagenome | biome: forest; material: soil | place: USA | collected 2012-03-12 | depth 0.1 m | reverse complement strand
GCCTGGGACGCGCCTCAGAACGCACGAGAGACCCGTTGCGGAGCGATTGACCGCTGGCTGGCCGCTCACCACCGAGGCGAGCCCTATGTCATCCTGGACGACGACATGAGCGGAACAGGTCTACGAGGTTCCCGTCACGCCCGTGCCAAGCGGGTCGTCTTCTGCAACCAGGAGACGGGTCTACGGGCCAGTGACCTTCCCACTATCGAGCGCGCCTTGAACCGGCGGGCGGTGAAGCGCAGCACCTAGCGAACGGGTTCGCGGCTACCGCGCCTGGCAGGAGAGGGGAAGCGTCAGGAACCGTTTGTCGAACACCACTCGACCCCTATGATGCGCTCTGTGGGAATCGCCTCATTTTTGGCGTCAAATCCCCAGACCGCATTAGCGCCTGGGCAGCCTTTCACAGCGCAATCTCGGAGATAGCAAAGAGCTGCACCTATCGCGGATTCAGCTGACCCCCCCCCGCCGGCGCAATGAACTTCACCATGGCGGGCTTCCAGCGCTGCTCGAACACCGATATCAGCTCGAGACCGCATGCCAGGTGGACGTCCTCGCACAGGTCTTCGACAATTTCTGGCATCGCCATGTAGTCGTGGCAGCTCAAGGAGCTTGCGTGGTCGGCGGTCTCACGTACCAATAGGGCGTAAGGCCCCCAGTGAAAGGAGTCCTGCACCTTCATACGAAATTGCACGCCAAACCCACCTTCTCGCTCGAACGCGGCCGCGACCTCCCGTTTGGCCGTGTCATCATCAAGAGTCGCGAGCATGGCATTCCGAAGCCTTGGCAGCGAAGCTCCTAGCGGCAAGATTCCTTCTGCAAGTCGTCCCCTCCGGTACGCGCGTGCCGTGGAACAGGCAGAGTTCGGTGGGGAGCCGCGGCATACCCAGTGTTTCGCAAGCACGCTTGAAGAACCACGGCTCGAACTCGAGATGGTGCAACCCGTGCTCCTCGGAGTGAGCGGCATGCGCGGGGTCGCGTACGAACTTCCAGAGGTTGTCGACCGAGCAGCCAAACGCTGCCAGCAGAGACTGCTCGGTACTCTCGCGGGAAGTGCAATCAAGCCGCAAGGGGACGCTCATGGGTGCCAGGGTCACATGATGAGCTTGCCGCGGTCGCCAAAGCCTTGGGCCTTGACGACCATGTCCGCAAGCTCGGAAACGAAAGGCTTGCGGCACCGGAAGTTCGTCAGAGTCGACTGCAGCCAAGCGCCATCGCGCCGTTCAAGCCAGGTCGAGCCGTAGACGTCACCGGCGGCGAATCCCGCTCCGTAGCTTCGGACGCGGTCGCCCTTCGGGTTGACAGCGGCGTGAATGGAGAGCTCGTCGAAGCCAGCCGTGGCAACCGAGCCGCGGGCAGGTAGCCCATTTGGCAGCACAAAGTCGAAGATGTGGCCGGCGCGCATCTTGTCGTCAAACCGGTCATCGCCTGGCCGAAGCGTGAACAGCTTCTGCTCCAACGCAGCGTTCACGGCGCAAACCATGAGGTTCCGCCACGCGCGTTCACGAGGGGTTCGATACTCGATTTCATATCCGGAGCTCGGCATAGTCCTGATGACGCCGTACTGGTCGTGCCAGATGTCGAAATCAAACTCCGGGTCCTTCGGGTCAAACGGGTAGCCAAACTCTGTCAGCCGGAACAGGAACTGCTCCGAGTCGAGCAGGCGGAACGGCCGGTCTTCTTCGGGGCCGGTCATCGCAGCTTTGAGACTAGCGTTCGTGCGGAAGCCCATGCAGTGGGCCAGCGCTTCTGTCAGGTGGGAAGACTTCACCTCGTCGAACTCGTCGAGAAGGTGCTTCTTGAGGGTGGCGAGGGACTCCTCGCGAAGGGGAATAGCAGCCATACGGCACTCCAATCTGTTCGTCGATGGTTCCCGATTACGCATCGACGTGGATTGAGTCCGTCGGTGGCAAAAAAAAGTGAAGGACTGCTTTAACCCGGGAACAGGTTTGGCTCAGTCGGCCGTACCGTAAGCATAGCGTCGAACCTTATACGACGTCCAGCTCGGATTGACGAAGGGCCCGTAGCTGCAACCCTCCGCAGCATCGGGAGACGGCCGCCGACCGTGGGCGCAGAGCGCCGACAGCTCAGCCGTTCTTGTGCGGCTCCGGCGAAGCCGCTCTTCGGGGCCTGAGCTTTCGGCGCTTAAACCGTCGCGGAACCCACAATGCGCACCAGCTCGAACGCACGTTCACGGACCGTGTCCGACGCAAGTTGTCCAGCCACGAGTGCGCATTCGTCGTCATCAGCGCTCATTGTCTGCTGGGGGCCAACATCGGCATAGACGGCAAGCGGTTGAAGTGACGTGTCCGCGATTCGAGCTCCTGCCGCAGTCTGATGGCGGCTAGCACAGAGCACCCATTCCATCAGGGGGCCATGCGCATCATGGTAGACCTTCACCTCGATGCTGACCTCCGCTTCAAAGCTCTTATTGATTTTTCGGCTGTAGCCGCGGTAAACCTCGAAGTAGTTCTCGTGCACGGACATCCTTTGGCGAACAGTCGGGGGTGCCTCGAATACCTCTTGAAAGGCCTCGAAAAGCATGCTGTCAGCCCCTTCTTGAATCGCAGCAATGGCGGCAGCCAACCGCTGCTCCTCCGCGTCCAGGCTCTTGAAGGAACGAAGCTCCGATAAAGTCGTCATGATTTGCGTGAGTCACGTTGGATAGCCCCGTCTAGTTCTCACCTTTAGCCCGTCCTCACCAACGTGCACAATCCGTGGATGCCAAACCTCGCCACCGCCCTCAAAGCCGAAGTCACTCGCCTTGCTCGCAAGGAGCTGAAAGGTGCAACTGACGCCCTTCGCAAAACTGCTGCCGCTCAACGAACAGAGTTGGCGTCTCTGCGAAAGCGAGTTACCGAGCTCGAGCGAGCGTTGAAGCAAGCCAATAAGGCTCTCGGCACCCACAAGCGTGTGGAGCCCACGCCGGAAGACGAAGGAGGTGGGGGTGACTCGAAGCTTCGCTTCCGGGCTGCTGGCATGGCCGCCAATCGCAAGCGTCTCGGACTGAGCGCAGAGGACTTCGGTCGTCTCGTGGGCGCGACCGGACAGAGTGTCTACGCCTGGGAAGCGGGCAAGTCCAAGCCGCGGTCGCAGAACCTGGCTGCAATTGCCGCGCTCCGGGGCATCGGGAAGCGGGAAGTCGCGGAGCGCTTGGCTGCCATGGAGCAGTGAACTGCGGGCACGACAGGAGCCAATCTCTTGGCTCAGCTGCTGTCCTCCCAACGTGGTTGCAATCGCGCCGAGATAGGGCCACGATGTCCTTCTGAGGCTCCAGGAGCTACCCATGGCCCACGTCTACGTTTCACCTGACTTGACAGCATTTGTCTCAACCCGGGCCGTCGAAAGCTGGCACGTGGGGGTAGTCGCAGTCTTGTTAGGCACCGGCCCTTCCCGCGTGGAGGAAGAGTGCCTCGCCCTGCGGGACACGGCCAGCGAAGCGCTGCAGGATGCGCAGGAGCAGGCTAAGGCAGTCATTGCAGCCTGGCGCGACAAGGTAATTCTGTAACGGCGTCAGCGACGCAGTAGCACAACGGAGCCGAAACCTTGCGGAGCAGTGTGGGCCACTTCAGGGCTTCTTGGGGCGTACGCGTGCTTCAAGCCTGCCTCTAAGGTTCCCTCGGCGGTCAGCCGCCAGATGAGACGGCCTCCGCCATGGGCGCCGAGGGCCTCGCGGAGCGCCTTGGGAACCGTTGTGTTGCCGCGCTCGGTCAGGGTCGTCTCGAATGACTTCATCCGGCGAGTCTGACTCCACCGGACGCAGCGCGCCACGCGCCAAATGGTCACTTTTCGTGGATTTGGCGGGGCTGAGCCAGCACGTTTGTCAATACGCCGACGGCGCCCCGTGATGCCGATGACGCTTTGAGCCGTTTTTGGGCCAGAGGTAGCAGTACTTCTGGCTGTCTTCGAGGTTGGGGCCGGCTACGCCATTGGCACCAATGACCTTCAGCCAACCGTTCGGGTCATGGGCCGTCGGCGTGTCACCGCAGTTGTTGTGCACCCAGTGCATCCCGCCCGCGTAGGGGAGCCCGCAAGCTTCCAGGCGCTGCCCGACCTGAATCGAGTTCAGAGGAGCTGGGACGGTGTCACCGGAGACTTGGTAACCTGCAGCGAACACGTCGTCGACAGCCAGGTCGTAGGTTTTGCCGTCCGCATCGCCTCGGATACGAATGTGGGTGTGGCGAAGCGGGATTCCACGGAGGGGTTTGCCCGGCACGTCGGTCGGCGCGGACAGCACTGTTCCAACAAGCAACGTCCCATCGCCTGCACTGCAGTCACTCGCGTCGTCTGCAAGCGCGAGCTGTGGCAAAGCCAAGGCGGCTAGCGACAAAGCCAATGCGCAAGCGCTGCTCGGGGATTTGCGCCGCATACGGTGGCTCACTTGTTGGCAGGCGCGCTTGCGGCCGCTGCGGCACGCTGCTGAGCCGCAGCTGCGTCGGCCTTACGTTGCTGTTTCACGGCCATGTGGTGGCCAACGGCGCATCCGACGGCCGCTCCAGCGATGCCATGATGGCCCGCGATGTGGCCGCCAACGCCTCCAACTGCTGCGCCGCTCAGGCAACCGGCTGCAAAGGATGCAGACGAAGTAGCGATGAGGGCGGTGATGAGGAAAGTCTTCAGGGTTTGCATGAGCGTGTCTCCCAGTAGTCTCAAACGCCAAGTAAAGGCAAAAGCTGCGCCAAGAAACCTGTACTGAAGCCTTCACCGCCGCCATATTGGCGCCGTCGAACTCACCTTACTCCTGAAGGCTCTCGAACCACTCCGCGTAGGGTGAGTTCTTCACGAGCTTGCGGTTGTAGTCGGGCGCACTATCCCCCCACCAGACTGGCCCTCGCTCGCCCAGTGCGACCTTCACCTCGTCAACGCGCTGGTGCGCGGCATCGGCGTCCGCGCCGACCGGACGGCCGTGCAACTCCCGGCGCGCATCCATCAGCTCCTTAACCAGACGCTCGCGCTCGTCCTTCGTGAGGCTGGGGTTCGACAGACGCCATAGACGTCCTCTGACGACGAAGTACCGCCCATCTGGGGTGCGCGGGTACCCCTGGTCGGGCACGACTTAACCCTTCGCCTTTGGCTTGGACGCAGCTGCCAGCGCTTTGATGGGCCCCGTCAAGCTCTGCTTGGTCTTCCAGTAATTCACCCAAGGGTCGTCACGCTGGAAGGAAACGTACTCGCGCGCCGTCGCAATCGTCCATTGAGCGCCGCCCTTCAAGTCCTTGAGCTGGTCCCAAGACACCGGCATTGAGACGCCCAAACCTGGCCGCGACCGGGCGCTGAACGCTGCAGCTGTGGTCTGAGCGTGCCCGTTGCGCAGGTAATCGATGAAGATTTTCCCCACGCGGTTTCCGCCGCCCGCGACGGCGACGAATCGACTGGGGATGACCCTCGTCATGTGTCGAACGCACGCCTGCGAGAAGTCCTTGACCGCGTCGTAGTCCAGCCGAGGAGCGAGCGGCACGACGACATGCAATCCCTTGCCCCCGGAGGTTTTGAGCCAAGCCTGCAGCCCCAGCTCGGTCAGAAGGGTGCGAACGAGCACCGCCGCTTCCTGGATGTTTGCCCAAGTCACCCCTTCGCCGGGGTCGAGGTCGAGAATGAACCGGTCGGGCTTGTTGATGTTTTTTGCGAGTGAGTTCCAGGTGTGGAACTCGACCACATTCATCTGTGCTGCAGAAACCAACGCCTGCGCCGAGTCGACCGCGAGCAGGGCATCGTGACCGGGCCAGAGGTCAGCGTCCAACTGCGTCAAGCCGGGCAGCTTGCTCTCGTCGTGCTTCTGAAAGAACAGCTTGCCTGCAACGCCGTCCGGCGCACGCACCAACGAGGCCGGCCGGCCCTTCAAATGTGGCAGCATCCAAACGGCAATCGACTCGTAGTACCGCACGAGGTCCACCTTCTTCAAGCCGGTGCTCGGGTCGATGACTCGGTCTGGGTTTGTGACCTTGATGCTGGTCTTGCGGGCGGCAGAAGACGGAGGTGCAGCGACCGGGCCCGTCGCGCGCTCACGCGTGATGGCCTTGCTCGGCTTGTCTGCTCGTACCCCCTTAAACACAGGGTGGCGGATGTTCCCGTCCGGCGTCCACTCACCGAAAGCGACTTCAACGACCATCTGCGGCTTCACCCAGTGCTCGGAGCCGGCTGTGCGTTTCGACCAACGGCCCGGCGCGACCAACATCGGGTCAACAGCAGGCTTGTCGGTGCTCAGCTTGGCCAAGGTCTCATAGAGCT
>FTCQ01000086.1_pt1 | contig 6451 bp, 6 predicted proteins | sample 1639821 | NCBI WGS metagenome assembly FTCQ01 (sample SAMEA3914869, study PRJEB12502) | metagenome | biome: forest; material: soil | place: USA | collected 2012-03-12 | depth 0.1 m | reverse complement strand
GCTATGTTCTCTTTCGGCATCGAGATGGAGGCTGCCGATTTCCCCGCGTTGGCCCGCCGCATCAAGGGCTACTACGCCAACGCCGACTACAAGACGTCGTTCTCGTGGGTGGACAACGTCCGCAGGGTCAAAGATGACGCCTCGATTGACGCTTTGAACGCTCAATTGGTTCAGGCTGTTTCCGCGCGCGCTCCGGGCCTCATGATCACGCTCCCGGAAATTGGAGCTTGGGACACGATCCTGGGGTTCAGCTTCACGCGAAACAAGCACGGTGTGCGCCCTGTGATTGACGCCGCTGACTACATCGACACGATCGTCGATTTGGCGGGTCTGACAATCGAAGGGCTGAAGCGTGACCGCCTCTTTGTGCACGATGTCGATGGCGATATAACCGAGCATCCGGTCTATCGCTGTATCTACTTCGAGATCGTTGATGGCGGCAAGACCAAGATCATCTTCGATGGCAAATGGTACGAGGTGGACGCTACGTTCATCGGACGCATCAGCGCAATCCTGGATCTAGTTGATATATCTACTTTGCCCTTTCCCCCCGTCGAGGTTTGGGAAGAGGGGGGTGAGTCGAAGATCGAGGCTGAAGGAGATTACAACGAGCGTGCAGCTGCGGCGCACGGCTACTTCCTGCTTGACAAGCAGCTCGTGAAAACGGATAGGGCTACGTCGCCGATAGAGTTGTGCGATTTGTTGACGCCAACGAAGCATCTTGTGCACGTGAAGCATCGGAAGGGCGGCTCAGCAGGCCTCAGTCACCTATTCGCGCAGGGCGGTGTTTCTGCCGAAATCATGTTGGGTGACAAGGCATTTCGCAAGGAGGCACGGAAGGTATTGCGTCGAGTCAACGCTGCTGCCCATGACCTTGTGCCTCTAGACAACCTCCGGAGCGGCGACTACGAGGTTGTTTTCTTGATCCTGGGCGAGGGCAGCGGTACGCTCAAGCAAAACTTGCCATTCTTCAGCAAGGTCAATCTGTCAAAGGCGTTTGAGAGCCTGACGCAGCGTGGCTTCCGCGTATCTATCGCGGGCGCGCCGACGGCACGCCGGGTGGTGGTCGCGCCGTGATGTTGTGCGCTCCCTTGCGCAGCTTTCATAGTAACTATATAGTCTGATTTTTGCTATGGAGGCCACTATGGATGTCGTGCAGGTTCCAATTCGACGTGAAGTGTTTGAGCGCCTGAAGGTGCTCGCAGAGCCACTTGTTGACGACGCGAGTTCTGTCATCGAGCGGTTGCTTGCCCACTGGGACGAAGTACCGCACGGGCCGGGATATGCACACATCAAGCTGCAAACGTCGACGCCGCAAGAGTGGCGCTCGGCCCGCGGAGAGCGGTTCCTGGTCGGCGTCGCTCTTCGCGCCAAGTACCTGCACCATCAGTTCGACGCCAAAGTGACTGCCGGCGGAATCGAGTTCAACGGCAAGCTGTACGACAACCCCTCCTCTGCCGGCATTGCTGCGAAGGAGTCCGTGGGCACGGTTGGTAAGGCGGCGAGCACCAACGGTTGGGATTTTTGGGAAATGAACGAGCCCCAGTCCAATCGGTGGGTCTCGATCAATACCCTTCGCGCCTAGCTACCGCAAGCAGACCCGTGGCGGACAGACTGTCGTCCGAGGCGCGTAGTGCGCTCATGAGCCGCATCAAATCGCAGGACACGAAGCCGGAGATGGCTGTCCGCCGATTGCTGCACGGAATGGGCTACCGATATGTTCTGCACGACCGCCGCCTACCAGGGCGGCCGGATCTGGTCTTTCCTGCCAGGCGCAAAGTGATCTTCATTCATGGCTGCTTCTGGCATGGCCACTGGTGTGGTCGTGGCTTCCGTCCGAAGAAGAACGCCGATTTCTGGGCAGCAAAGATCGACGGCAATGCGGCCCGCGATGCCCACCAGTTGGAGGCGCTCCGGGCGCAGAGATGGCGATCATTGGTCGTCTGGGAGTGCGAAGCGCGGCCCGGAGACATGGAAGGACTCGCTGCGCGCCTGGTCGACTTCCTCGAGGCGTAGCAGCTTCTTTCGGCAGACTGCTCTGTGGAAGGCGCTCGCCACCCTTGGACTCCGGGATAATCGCGGCATTAGAGGGGGAGCTGGTCTCGCGCGAGGCATCTCTGGTCGATATACTGTATGCGAATACAGTGTTGCGCGGCAGTATGGCGCTTTCCGCCAACCCCCAGAGGAACACATGCCCTACGACCTGACTGAAGAACAGCGCGACCGCTACCGAGCAACCTCCCTTCGCTCGAAGGCCAGAAAGCAGGAACTGCTTCGTGGGCACAGCGAAGACGCGCCGACAGTCGGCACCAAACTTGGTAGTCGCCTCGACCCTAACGATCTCATGCCGAGACTTCGTCGTAACGGACTGACATGCCTTTCGTTGTTCGCTGGGGGAGGGGGTCTCGATCTGGGCTTCGAGCGCGCCGGGTTTGATCACCAAGCCTCGTTTGAGATCCTGGACATCTGCGGGGAGACGCTCAGGTCTAACAGACCCTCTTGGGATGTTCGCTCTGGCGATGACGACGGCGACGTGCGTGCTGCGGCGTTCTCGCCCTTCCGCGGGGTGGATATAGTGCATGGTGGACCTCCGTGCCAGCCCTTTTCGGTGGCAGGGAAGCAAGCCGGCGCAGATGACCCACGCAATATGTGGCCGGACTTCGTCCGCTGCGTGCTTCAGACGAGGCCGCGTGCGTTCATCGCGGAGAACGTTCCCGGGATGCTCGATAAGAAATTCGAGTCTTTCGTCAGTGAGAACATCATTGCTCCGCTGGAAGGCAAATACACGGTCTTCAAGTTCAAGCTCGCGGCTCATGACTTCGGCGTTCCCCAAGCGCGACGCCGGGTATTCTTCGTCGGCTTCCGCGCCGCTCGTGATGCTGCTCGCTGGGTGCAGCCCACGCCGACCCACGGCGACGTGGAAGGTCTGTTCGGCGAATTGCTTCCGCGGAACACAACGCGGAAGAGCCTCGGCTTGCCTGATCTCGGAGTCGACGAGGTTGCGCCTACGCTTCGCTCCGGCTTCACCGGGCCACGCAACACCACGGGCATTCTTAACAGTGCCGCCGCTTTGAAAGTGTGGAACAGCCTTCAAGTTTGGCCCAACGGGGTACAGCTAACCCGGTCTCTTGCAGCCGCGTACACTCCTGAAAATGGGCACTTCCGTATGTCTGTTGCGGACTGCGCCTTGCTCCAAGGGTTCCCGGCTGACTGGCGTTTCAGTGGCGCTGTCTACCAAGCACTTGGCCAAATCGGAAACAGCGTTTGTCCGCCGGTTGCGTATGCTGTGGCGAGGCAAGTCGCCATAGCACTTACAGGGGCCTGATGCCGGTTCAAGACGACGAACGCGAGCGAGAGCTCGTCCGCATGTTCAACCTTGAGTGGGATCATGCCCACCAGCGTTCAGGCGTGGACGCTCTTCTGGACATTGACGTCGACGGACGACAATGTCGCTTTGAAGTCGAGGTCAAGTCGTCTACCGGATCTACGGTCTCCACCGCACGCGATGTTGGCATGCCCCACATCAATCGGTGGCGAACCATGCTTTTCGTGATCGGCTTCTATTCGCGCGATGCCAGGCGGCCTGAGCTGCAGAGATGCCTTTGCTTGACGCCCGTCGATATGGAGCCCTGGATCGCCTCAATCGAAGCAAAGATCCTTCCCGACTATCAGCTTGCCGAACTTGCATCCCGTCGATTGGTTCTGCAAGACCTGTTTGAGGTCTGTGAGCAGCAGGCCACCTATTCGATCGAGGATGCCAAGCGCTTGCACAAGCAGCAGTGGACGACTGAAGAATATCAAGCTGCGTTGGATACTGACGTGGGCGGCGGCAGGCTGCGGATCTCACAGACCAAGATGCTTGAAATTCTCCGCCTCCGCTCGCTTTACATCGCAGAGCGCGGTACAACCCTCAACAATCCGCACATCACTAAGGCTCACTTGGCGACGTTTGAAGGCACGAACCGCGTGGTTGAAGGCCCGAACTGGGCACGAGGGGTGCGATCCATCGCGAGAGAGTTCGTGCGGAATCATCCAAGGCATCCAGCGATTCAGGCCCGATGACTCTGGATGATGCGTATTTTCGACACGCGATGATGTCCAACGCCCTTGATTTTTCGGCAATGCCGAAGAGTCTCGAAAGAGTCGCGCACAAACAATTCTCAATGCACACCGTGCGGCGCTGTCCGACATGGCGGACATGCGTGGCTTGGCGAGGTGCCAAAGCGACGATAGGAGGCTAATGTCAGTCCAGGATGACATTCGAGAACGAGAGCTCGTTCGCATGTTCAATTTGGTGTGGGATCGAGCTCATCAGCGTCATGGCGTTGATGCCCATCTCAATCTGACCGTTGATGGCCGCGACTACCGTTTCGAGGCGGAAGTCAAGTCCACGACGGGAGCCACGGTTGGGACAGCTCGGGACGTCGGAATAGAACACACCGACAAATGGCGAAACAAGTTTTTCGTCATCGGGTTTTACACCCGCGTGGCTCAGCCAGAATTGCGGCAATGCTTGTGTCTTTCGCCCGTTGACATGGCGCCGTGGATTGCGTCGATTAGAGATCGCATCGATCGAGACTTCAGGATTGCTCCTATAGCTGCTTCCAATCTCACCCTTGCCAATCTCTTCGCGATAGTCGGCGAAAGCGAGTACTACACAATTCGCGAAGCTAAGGGGCTGCTTAAACAGCAGTGGAGTGACGAGCAATACAAGACTGCGCGGGTTCAAGTCGGTCGTCGGAAGCTCATTCCGCAATCGACGATGTTGGAGATGCTGCGAATTCGCGCGAGGTACATCGCAGAGCGTGGGGCCACTCTGAACAACCCGAAGCTCTCAAAGTCATTTCTGGCTCCATGCTTTGGCAGCCCAAGAGAGGTATTGGAGAACACTTGGGCATCTCGAATTCGTGAAATCGCCACGAATTTTGTTCGCAGCAACCCCCTGCATGCGGCGACGCTAGATGCCGCAGCCGCAGCCGCAGCCGCAGCCGCAGCCGCAGCCACAGCCGCAGCGCGGGCGGTACCCGCCGCTACCCCTGCCCCAGGCTCGGAAGCATGAATCTAGGACGTGGCTTCATCAGTCGGACGTAGACTAGATCTGTAGCCCGTCATGGCCACTCGGATGGAAGCACCTTGGCATTGACCAGATCGCACCCCCGCAACCAATTCATCGAGGCGCCAGCCTCGAAGCGACGCCCGCCTCCAAGCGGGCGTTTTGCTTTGTCCACGCTCTTCGTGTCGCATGCGCCTGAGACCGCACCGCCAGATCTGCGCCTTCATTGACGTCCTCGGCGGCGCCGAGCTTTTTCGAGGGCGCGACCTTCGGCGCGCGGAGGCTTTCTTGGACGGGCTCGCCGAATTCGAGCGTCGCCTCAATGGCTATAGCCGGCATTTTCCGAAAAAGCGTCAATCGACGACGCTCGTGAAGACTTTCAGCGACAACGTGCTTGTCGCGTTCCCCTTCGGCTCCAACAAGTCCTTGGCCGATGGCGAACTCGTTGCGCGGTTCCTCGGTGAGTTGCAGATGCAGGTGCGTCAACTCACGCTGCTCGCGGGCTTCCCGATGCGCGGCGGCATCGTGGTGGGGTCGCTGGCCATGACCGATCAATTCGTGTTCGGGCGTGCGCTGGTGGAGGCAGTCGAACTCGAGAAGCGCGCTGTCTTTCCGCGGATCGTGCTTGGCGAGTCCGTCCTGAAGCTGATTCCTCCTGACAGCCACGCCGCCCAGATGGTGGTGCGAGATTCAGATGGCGCGAGTTTCCTGCACTACCTGGAAAGCTTTCCCGCCATGATGGCCACGCATCGCGAATTCGTCGAGACTGGACTGCGCGGCTTTGCAAGCCGGCCGCGCGAGCGGCAGAAATACGAATGGCTGGCGCAATACCACAACTATTTCGCACGCGAGATCGGGCAGCCTGAGCATGTCATCGAGGTCGACCGAGAGGGCGCCTTCTCGTTTCGTGCCGGCACGCGCTTGCCGACACCGTTCGAAGCGCTGCGCCTGGGTTCCCGCGCGAAGTGATCGCCAACGGGGCGTTGCCTGCTTCGAGGGGCCTCAGGCCCAGGCGCGGAAGACGGTGAACAGCCAGCCGAATCGCTCGGCGCGCGGCGGGCGCGCGCTCTCGCGGCTCGCGCGGAATTCCGAGGCCGGGCCCGACTTGGACATCGGCACCGGCAGCGGCGCGCGCACCAGCGTGCGGCGGCGGGCGTGCGGCGAGATGCTGGGCGCCGAGACGGGAATCGCCGTGCGCGACGCCGACTCCATCTTGCCGGCCGCGGCCAGCGTGGCGTCGACCCAGCCGACGATCGGACGCCATTGCGCCAGGTGGTTCTCGACCTTGTCCGGCGCGACGTCGAACAGCGACAGGCCCTGCTCGGCGCAGCGCGTGTAGATGCCCGACTCGCGCAGCGAGCCGATGTAGCTCATGCCGTTCTGCTCGGCCCAGTGCTG
>FTCQ01000010.1_pt1 | contig 6630 bp, 7 predicted proteins | sample 1639821 | NCBI WGS metagenome assembly FTCQ01 (sample SAMEA3914869, study PRJEB12502) | metagenome | biome: forest; material: soil | place: USA | collected 2012-03-12 | depth 0.1 m | reverse complement strand
GAATGACGATGATGTCGAAATCATCGTGGTGCACGGGTGCCTTGCCCTCGCCGCGGCTGCCTGCGTTACGTTGCCGGTGCAGGCGTCTGAACTCAGTACCCCTGCGCCCGTGCCGGGTGCAACGGGCGTAGCTGGACTGCAGCTGCAGGCAAACTGGGTCGATGTCAGCAAGCGCCTAGGACTGCGCAACGTCGACTGCCAGCCTGGAGCCTACCCGGAGCTCGAGGGCATGCCCGAGCTTGGTTCGGCCAGCGTGCCTGACACAGAATGTACATTCGAGTTTGCGAGCTCACCCGTCGTGGGTGCACGCACGCTCAGCAAGAATGCAAGGGTACTGCTCGCCTCGGGCAAGATTCTGCTAGTCTTTCTTCCGGTGGAAACGCGTGCCACTCAATCTGACACCGCAGCTGATGACAAGTGGCTTGCACAGGTGGGCGTCGCAAACGGTCTGAGCTTCATGCACGCCAACGGCGTCAGCTTCTGTACGAGTCTGCCTATGTCCTCGGCTCAAGCAAAGCCTTCGGAGGACGCGCTACTTGGTTCTGTCGCGTTGATGCTGCAGCCTAACGCCAACAACAAGAGCTCCACACTCGTATGGGGAAATTTCGGCGTTATCCTGCAGCTGTCCGAATTCGCACAACGCTAACTGTGGAGCCCCCGGTCCGGGCTCGACAGTTGCTGCTGACTTCCCGAAGTCGGACACATTCATGTGCAACGAGAGGACCGCGAGGCTATGGCGACCAAGAACAAGAGTGTCTTGAACGAGGCAAAGCAAATTCAAACAGCACGCGAGCTGATAGAGCTCGGTGCACGGATGACTGTACTGGAATCAGAGTTCGACCTGTCGTACGAGCGCCTGCTGCGACTGTACAAAGAGGTAACGGGCAAAAGCCCGGCCAAGGGGCAACTGCCGTTTTCGACTGATTGGTTCATGCAGTGGCAGGAGAACGCACATTCGACGCTCTTCCTGAACATCCACGAGTACTTGAACAAGACGTCAGCCCTGGACGAGCTCGACGCGCTTATCAAGGCCTTTCGCTTGTACCTCGAGCAGTTGACCACTCTCCAGGTTGACCCATTGTTGTCCATCACACGCGCTTGGCGTCTCCTGAAATTCGTGGACAACGGGATGATTACGCTGACCCCCTGCAGCCAATGCAAGGGCATGTTCGTGACGCATCCCCACGAGATTGCAAAGCACTTCGTGTGCGGCCTGTGCAACCCACCTGCGCGTGCAGGGCGCGGCGTCAAGGCCGGCATGATTCGTATGGGTGAAGGCGTTGCCGACGAGCAGACGGCCCAACCCTCCGAGAACCCGGCGGAGGCGATTCCTCGCACCACTCAGACGAGTTAGGGTATCACGCCTCGACAGGTTATCTTGGCAAGCAGCCTCGAAAACGGTGCTTTTCGGGGTGTATGTCGGTGGCTCCTGCCGGGTGTGCGCTTCGACGCGATTCAGCCCTTCAAGACAAAGAGGCCCAGCACGGATTTCGGCTGGGCCTCATTCGCTCATGCAACGGACTGCTCAGTAGTCGGTGTCGCCGAAGTCGCTGTCGTCAGCGTCTTGCTGTTGACCACGATAGGGCCGCTCTCCTTCAACCAGGCGTTCTGCCATGCGAACCGGCAGCGAGATTAGCCACATGGTCACGAAGAAGACGAGCGCGCTGATGAGGCCGGCCAAGAAGAGGTAGCCCACCAGGTGCGGGTGGCCGGTATCCAGGAGCTTGTAGGCGCCAAAGAGGGTCGCAGCAGCCGATACGAAACTGAAGAACGCGACCTTGGCCAAGGTCTTGGCAATGCGCGCGACGGTGTGGACGAAGGACGTGGGGTAGGCAGAGTTGTTAAGGCGTGCCCCGTGTAGGCAGCTCCCTGCGCTTTGGGCTCGCTAGCTTGCGGGAAGCTGGCGCAGCGACAGGAAGTTTGCCAACAAACGGCGCGAGGGCAGGTTGGCTACACAAAGCCAGACCCTCAAACAACCCTAACTGCCCATGCAATCCACCATCAACTCCAGTTCCATCTCCGCCCGCGTGCGCGCCATCGTTGCGGAGCAGTTTCACCTTCGCGCGAAGGACGTGAAGCTCGAAAACGTGCTCGTCGTCAAGTTCCATGCGGACTCGCTCGACATGGTCGAGCTGGCCATGGCCCTCGAAGACGCGTTCGAGATGGAGATTCCCGAAGCCGAAGGTCTTCAACTCAGCACCGTCCGTGACATCGTCGAATACGTCGCCAAGGCAAGGCCGTGGCTCGCGGTCTGGGAGACCGCCCCTGTGCAGTTCACCGAACGCCCGGTCGACTCCCTGTCGGCCGCCCAGTTGAACTGGGCCATCGGGGTCGCCATCGGCGCGGTGATTCGCGAGTACAGCCCGTCGGAACAGACCATCCTGCGCTACAGCGAAGACTGGGCGGCCGGCGGCCCTCTGGTCAGCAGCTGCGGCATCGGTGCTGAGCCTCAGTTCGCCTTCGGCCGCGTCGAGAGCTGGGTGTGCACCGTGCACGGCGACGTTCCCTCCAAGTCGGTTCGTCAAGGCGTCGGTCGTGACGAGAACCAGCTGCGTGCAGCCATGCTTGCCCTGGCGGACCAGTTCTACGGCGGCTCGCTTGAAGTCCCCGTCTCTCTGCTGGCCCGGTAACAGGCCTTCTCTCCTCATTCGCCCGGGCATTTTGCTCGGGCGTTTTTATGGCGGATTGGGCTCGATTTCGAACTTTGATTGAGCAACCGGATTCTCCGATTTACCTTAAAATGCGCGCATGCATTCGATTCAGCACTACTGCGGTTCTATCCTCAACGCTCGACTGAGGGGCTATGGCGTCAACAAGGACAAACGGCGAGCTGTCTGCGACGACGTCGAAGCGCGGCTGCGTGCGTTGCTGAGCTGTTGGCATGACGAGCAGTTTCGACGCACCGTGCTGCTGCTAGGCCGGGAAGAGGCCCAGTTCTGGAACCCTTCGACAGCCCCCTTGGATGTACGAGCGCTGGTTGTCCTGTGCGTGCGTAATAGCGCCATCGAGGAGTTGGCCTCCACCGTTGGCTCGCGGCATCAGGCGCAGGTGATTCCGGACGAAGACATGCCGCTGCTGACCGGCGAAGCCATTGAGTACTTCTCCAAGGTCGACCTCAATACCGCTGCGACGACAGCCGGTACCCAGCCCAATCTTTTCCGCACACTCCCGCAGAGGTTCCCCAACGCGTGGAAGGCATTGGCTGCCCTGGCCGCCAGCTCACAAGCTTCGTCGACGTATGACGCCGCGGTGCTCCCTGCTGAAGGGTTGCCTGCCGGGGCGGCGCAGTTTCGCAAGCTAGCGCGCAATCAAGTCGTTGCTAGCGCCATTGACGCTTCGTTGGACCCGCAGTTGGCCAATGCCCTCAATGAAATTCGAGTCGGCCGCGTGCCGGTGTTCATCGTTCCTGGGTTCTCGCGGCTGACTCGCAACCCCGCCAAGCTCTTGGCGGTCATAGACTATGTCCTGCGCCACTCAGCGATGTTCGTGACGAACAACTATGCCTTCGGCGGTGGATGCGCCCTGCAGCGGGTGCCCTTGCAACGCCCGCCGCATGACGCGGACGAGACGGAGGCCGCGTGGCACGATAAAACCGGCTTGGCCCCGCAACACGCGGAGCTGCTGGGCCTGGTTGCCGCACACGACGAAGAGGCTTAAGCGCAGGGCTCTCGTTGCCGCTGGGCCGTCGACGCTGCTAAAGGGCGCCGGCTATACCGGCCATGCGGTTCACTTCAGTCCCCTTTGCAGCCACGTGTCTGGTCGCCCTTGGCTTGGCGGCGTTCTACGCGTTCACCGAAGGAGCTTTGGTGGACTACGGTGCGCCAAGCCCTGAGGCCGACTCTACGGCCCGCAACTCCGTGGCGCCGGCCTTGGCGGCCCCTGTGCAGCGCGAAGCGCCGGCGCAGCCCCTTAAGAGACCGTCGGACGCCTCAGAGCTGTCCGCCGGGGCGACCCAGCCCTTGTCCAAGCCTGACCAGCGGCCCTCGTGGCTAGGGGGTCAGACAGACCTGAGCCCTGCCAACGTGCTGCGCGTCTGGGAAGGGTATGCAGCGACCCAAGGGCGCCGGTTCGACTCGGTCAAAGAGCTGGTCGCATATGCCAAGGCGAACCCTTCTCGAGTGGGTGACGCTGCGGACGGCTGGGCGGTTGCCGTGGCGGCCTCCCCAAGCGCAGACTTGGCGGTTGACTTCGTGACGGCCGGCTACCTTGATGCCGCGCTATCGAAGGCACTGGGCGACCCGAAAGCTGAGGGTTATTCGCGTGCGCAAGCGGATGTGCAGGCGTTCAAGCACTGCCTGGGCTCGCAATGCGTGGACTGGACGCCCCTGTTCATGCTGGCCGATGACCCCTCGACGGCCGCGCTCGCAGCAATGTCTACGGTTGCGCAGACCTGTGACCGTCCGGCGACCCGCGCCGACTTGCTGGCGGCCGCGCGCATGTACGGGGAGTCGCGCACCCTCGATTCAGGGGCGCCGGTGCTCTGGCGCTTGGAGACCTTTCGTCAACAGTTTGCAGCTTCGCTGACCTGCTAGCAAAGGCACCTCTGTTGGATTGCCTACACCGGGTAATAGAACCCCGTTGAAAGAATCCAGACCCATGTTGCAACACGCAAACCCAGTCGTGCCGCTTCGCTTGAAGGACAAGCGCGCTGTACTCAACGCTGTCTTTGCCGACGAAGTCGCAGCTCACACGGCTGCTCAGGCTCGCATCATCCTCAAGCACCTCGACGACCGCATCAAAAGCGTCACCGTAGGGCAGGTGTCAACTGCCGGAATCCACGGCTCGAAGTTTCTGACGCGCGCGCTGACCCCTGTCCTCGACAAGCTTTGCTCGCGGCTGCAAGCCGAGGGCTACGTCAACACCGAAGACCAGGCTGAGGTGCTGTTTCAAAGCACTGAGCTCATGGCCACGAAGGGTGCTGTTCCGCACGCGGACACCGGAAACTCCGAGTGGCACGAATCACTCTTCTGGGTGTACGTGCTCGAAAGTGAGAAGGCCGATTTGGTCTTTCCCAACCTGAGCCATCGAGTTCCGATGACAGCAGGCCAGCTCATCGTCTTTGACCCGGCGCAACCTCACGCCGTGGTGGGCGCAGGTAAAGAGTCCTACCGAGCTGCCCACTTTCGTGACGTTCCGCGGCAAGGCTACCTTGCTGGAACCGTCGCGCTCTCGAAGTCCGAATGGACTACGCTGGGCGTGCAAACCGACAGCAAAGCACTTCGACGCAAGCGCAAGCGCATGCTCGAGGACGTCTGCAAGCTTGCGATTTCTCCGGTGACCGGGAAGTTCGTGCTGAACGACTGACCCGCGCCCTTGCCTTACTTCATCTTCGACGACCCTCCCGGGTCGTCGTTGTCTTTTCGGACGACTGCGTACGCTCCGGTCAAGCCCGCCGATTAGGCAGCCAGGCGCTCCGCTTCCGGGAGGAGCTGTTCGGTCAGAATCGAATCAGCCAACTCTGCCGCACGTGCCGCTGCCTTGTCGCGGGCCCGCGTTTCGTGCTCGAGACAGGCCTCCAACACTTGACGGTGCATGTCGAGTTGACGGCGCAGACGCACGAATTCCTCGAAGAGCTCGGTCAGGCCAGGCGCGCCCTCCGGGTCACGCATGTCAATCAGCTCCGCACGCATATTGCCGAGCTTCGTCAGCCGACGTTGAAGTGAACGGCACTCTTCGGCGTGTGCCAGTTGGTCGGCCAGGGCTTGCTGGAAACGGTCGTTCTCGATGCTCACGATGGTTGCTTTTCAGAGTCAGGGTCGGGCCACGCCGGGTGAAACCAGGTGCCTCGCTCTTGAGGCATCCCTTGGCAGGGCATGAGGGCAATCCTCGCAGCCAGCGGGTTCGCTTGGCGGGTTGAAAAGAAGGACTTTTCAGCCAGTGATGGGCGTTGTCAGGGCCGCCGATTTTCTGGGCTGCTCTGCGGTAACTGGAACGGGCTCACAAGAGGTGCGTTAGAGGGACGGGCAGGGTTTGGGAGTATGCGGGAACCTCGCCCCAGACGAGTAGACTGGTGTTCCCGGTGACGCTACATACGTACTCACTCCCTGACGGTCACCGGACTCGGCCCGGCCTCTGCGCCGGGCTCTTTTCTCTTGCCAAAGAAAAAGCCTGACTCTAAGAGCCAGGCTTGAAGAACGATTAGTCCAGACAGAACGCTTACTGGGAGCCGCAGCCACCGCCGAATCCGCAGCCACCACCGTAGCTTGGAGTCGAGGTCGAGGACGCCAGTCTGCGAGTCTTGGCCGGACGTGCAACGACTGCCGTGCGATGCGGGGGAGCAGCCGCGGCGGACGCTTCGGTGTCCCAGCTTCCGCAGCCACCACCGAAGCCGCCACAGCCGCCACCGAAGTGCTGTTCCGGCGGCGGAGACGGCGGGGCCATGGGCTTCGGCGCAGCGGGAGCAGCGGCGACGACTTCCTTGTGCCGCTTGATGACTTGAGCGCGGGCGCCCTTGGCATGCGGAGCAGGCATTGCAACCGTGTGCGAGACAACGGTATGGGCCTTGTGGGGGTTGGCCTGGAAGTCTGCAACATAGGCCGCGGCGATGCTCGGCGTGTACTCCTTCTGACCTTCCCAATCCGTCGTCAGCTTGCCCGTGATGTGGTACACGAGTTCGTAGACGTCGTCGAT
>FTCQ01000062.1_pt1 | contig 7413 bp, 7 predicted proteins | sample 1639821 | NCBI WGS metagenome assembly FTCQ01 (sample SAMEA3914869, study PRJEB12502) | metagenome | biome: forest; material: soil | place: USA | collected 2012-03-12 | depth 0.1 m | reverse complement strand
ACCGCGTGTCGCGCGTAGCTCGCCCCCTGGAAGGTCTTGCCAGTGCCAGCCGGCGCTTCAACGACGACTCTTTGCAGCCGCGAGCGTAGCGCCTCGGCGACGGAGGCGTCACTCACGCCGCGTCCTCAGCCGGGACTACCACGTTACCCGCCTGCGCGGTGCTGACAGCGTCGAAAAATGGTTGCAGCAGTGGTCTCAGCTGCTGATCCCATACGCCCAGTTCGCGCAGCTTTCGAGCCAACTCTCGTCCACCGTCCATGCTCTTGAACCAGGCGGATGCATGACCTTTGAATGGATTTCGCTGCGCTGGCGGAGCCTCTGCCAGATCATCAGGCACCTTTCCCGATGCTGCGTCCACGATCCAAGGAATGAGTGGGTGATTCCAGCGGCCTGCGGCCGCGCCGAGCGAAGCCTGCGCAAGGTCGGTCAGATGCCCAAGATCGGCTTCGCTCGTTCCCAATCGTTCGGCCAGCGTGCGCAGGCGAAGGCCCGTCTTCTCATCTTCCGGATCAGCAATGAAAGCCGGAACAAGACTCGCGGCCAGCATGGGAATGACGTTCTGTTCGATATTTCCTTCGCGCCACCGAAACAGGAGCGGCCCGATGCGATGCCGAACGCGCTGCCACCGCCCTGCGTCCCGGCCTTCGTTGTCGACAAAGCCAGCGAACTTCACACCGCCGCTCGACAGCGCTTCCAGGAGTTGCAGGGCATCGTCATTTCCACCTCCGTCAGTGACGTGGACGCCCGACTCCTGCCAACCGGGCAGGGCATGATCAAGAACTTCTCCGAGGAAGCCCACCTCGGTCGCACCTTCGGCAACGATGGCAAGCCTTGCCAAGAATGCCTCGGGATCGCGCGCGACATGGCGCGCGATCTTCCCCTTCGGCAGCTCTCTCACTTGCCCGCCTGTGTCGACATACCAGACTGACGCGGCTGATGCCGCGCTCAGCACCGATGCGCTGTGGGTCGTCACAAACGTTTGTCCCTGCGAGCCTGAAACGCGTTTCACCAGTTGCCGCTGCCGGTACGGTTCAAGTCCTCGCTCGAGTTCGTCCACCAGTGTGATGGGTTGGCCGTCCTGCAGCGATTCACCGATCGTCAGCGCAGCCAGTCGACGCGTACCGGCACCCCAACTCGCCAGAGGAAGTACGACTCCGTTTTTGTCGGCTGTGAGACCTATCAACGCGTTGATGGATTGCCCCGCGCTGCCGGTGAACGCGAGCCCAAGATCATGTGGCAACCGGCGCTCCGCGAACTGAACGTCCAACTGCTCGAGACGCGCGCGTGGCTCGTCCTCAAGGTGCTTATCGACAGAATCCGCTGCGAGCTCATGCCCAAGTCGGGCTCGCAACCCTCGGTCGTTGATGAGGCGCTCCAAGCTGGATCCATTCGCAAGCCTCAGATCCCGATCATTACGATCGTCACCCAGCAGTCGCACCAAGCCAATTTCACGTCGCAGACCCACAGAGAACGAAACAGCGCTGTCGTCAGGTTGCAAGATCTCGTGCACCATCTCCAGATCGCTTGTGCCGCGCACGCGCACACGGTAGACGGCGGGCCTCGGCAGCAGCGGCCCTTGATCCCCCGGCGCTTCGGCGCCAGGCACGACGGCGTCTTGCCCGTCCCATTCCCAAGGCCAAGCCATGGCGCCCTGTCGATTCACCAGACCAGGCAGGGTCAGCACCGCCTCGATCTCGAATCCATCCTCGATCGTCCGCCTGAAATAGTCAGAGTCTGCCAACGTGTAGCTCGTGCTGGGGCTGAGCAGCAACGCAATGGCCTCCAAGAGTGTCGTCTTCCCGACGTTGCCGCCTCCCAGAATCAGGTTGAGACCTGAGTTGGGTCGCCACGTCAGCTCCTCGATGCCTCGAAACCGCCGAATTTGAAGTCGTTTGATCTCTACCGCCACTTGGATCCTCCTCCCACCGAAATCTTTGTCTCGCCTCGCAATACTAGAACGCAACTGAGCTCTGAAACCAGACATGAATCGGAAGGGTCAAGGTTCACCGCCTCCGGGAAGGGCTGCGGGGCTGGGCGCGCGGGGTGGCAAAGCTTCGCTTCACCAACCCGCGCGCCCAGCCCCGCAGAAACAGCAAACAGCCGCGCCGCCTCGTCAGCGCTTCATCACTGGCCGTCCATCGTTAGGGGCGGAAGTTCTGACAAATGCCGGCGATCGCTCGTCGACCCGAACGCTGACCTCACGAGCTGACGTGACCGACGCTCGATCGATGATCACCGACGACGGCTTCTTCGGCCGGCCCGATCGCCCTCCGGTGTTCATCAAGCCGTACCAAGCAACAGTGGCCGCCGATGCTTCGCCGACGACCGCAGCCATGTCCTCACTGCTCCAGCCCGCGTCGCGCATATCGGTCACGATGGCGTGCCGATAGACGTACGGTGAGATCAGCACGTCGGACTTGCGCGGCGGCTGGTGTCGCGGGAATAGACGCTCGGAAACCCGGCCCAGGTATGAGCGCAAGTTCTCCGGATCGGCAGCCACGATCAACGTGCCGCTGGAGGGCAGCTTCTTCGACACCCAGGGCGGCAACGCATCGCGTCGCACGTCGAACTGTCGCCATGGTTGACCCGCATGCTCACGCACTTTGCCGCCAAGAATGCGGATGCGCACAGTGTCACCGACCGCCGTCACGTGAACACCCTTTTCGAGCTCCACGGGCCGCAGCCCGCTGATATCGAGCAACGCGCACGGCAGCCCGTATTCCGCAGATGCAGAGACCTCATTGGAAACGCGCGCTCGCCAATCGTCCGGAAGATACTTGAGCATTTGCTTTTTGGACTTTGGTCGGGAAGGCGTCATTCCCGCCAGCGCCAGGCACTGCTTTCGGTCAAGCATGATTACGCTGGCCAGGAACGAAAGTTCTTTGGCCATGGCGTTCGTGAGGTTCGCGCGCACCCCCAGCATGTCTGACTTGATCAACGACAGCGCTTCAACGCTCGTGCGCAGGTCATCGGCCGCCGAGATCTTCAAAGCCGATCGGATCGCCGAAAAGGACTGAGCATTCCTGCCCAGGCGACCCATGACCATCCGAAGGCGGTCGATCAGCGATCCTGGTTCGTCCTCCATGGCTTCCTCGACGCGTCGAACCTTGCGTGCATAGTCTGCACGCGTATTCGCGCTTCGATCGGTGTCGCGGCGAGCTTCGCGCGCCTCATCCATGGCGTCCAGCACCTGCTGCGCAGCGGTGCTCACGTTTGTATGACTCGTCGGATTGTCCCTGGCCAGAGCAAGCGCATTCTTGAGAACGGTCCGCATCCGGGTCGCCAATTGGGCGACTCCATACAACCTGTCGCGCGCGCCGTCTGGGTCGACCTCCCTGCTCGCTGCCGGAATCGCCGTTTTGAGCGATGAGAGAAGTCCTGTCATGACAGCGCACTCCACCCATCGCAAGGCGCGCACACGCGTCCGAAGACAGCATCGATCTCGTCGATCTTCAACGTCGCCGCAGACCCTGCGCCCACGTTGCTCTTCGGTTCCGTTGCTACGATCCCGTTGGCATCGATCACGTTGTGCATCGATGTTGTTGGCCCGGCTGCACCGACCAGCGCCGCTGGTCGTTCGGCTTCGCGGTTTGCGCGCCGCAAGATGTCTGGGCCCGTCGCTGCCGCTCCGACCCCCGCCATCACGCAGCCCGCAAGCGCCAATGCCATGGCCTCACAACCCCTTCGGGTTTGTTCGGGGGACATTACCGCAGCTACTTTCATGTATCCGGCAACGCCGTTACTGTGACGCTGCGGTAATGTCCTGGCGGACGCTTTGTGATCGTTTTGATCCGGGATCGTTTTTTCTTTGTTTTCGTTCACGCGGACGCGTGGTTGCTCGGCTTCGTAGCTCATGCGGCCCCCTGCGCGGAGCCCGCTTCATCGCCGATCGGCGGCGGTGCATCGGTCTTGGCGTCGACCTTAAGACTCTGCTTGGGCTTCGCCAGCACCCTTTTGCCGACGAACGTCGCGACGCTTTCCATCAGCGCCACGCGCTGAGCTTCGGACATGGCCGCATCGATACGCAGGGTCACGGCGCCGCCATCGACCACGCTCCAGCTACCGATCGGTCGTTCGCCAGACATCAACGGCTGCGGCTCCATCGACTTGCATGATGCAAGTTCGTCCTTCTCCTTCTTCGTGCCGCCGACCGCGGCGACGATTCGCCTAACGACTTCGCCACCATCGAGAGGTTCTTCGGAACTACGCATCGACTCGATGGCCTCGGAGACCTTGTCTTTAGCCGCCTTCCACGAGTCGGCCAACTTTTTGACGTCCTCGTAGCGAATGTCCAGCGGCGACGCAAAAGCGCCGACGATCTCCGTGGGGAGCTTGAACAGCGCGTTGGCGCGGCTGATCTGCGATGCACTGACCCCCAGCCTGAAGGCAAGATCGGCGTGCAGAGGAGCGCCGGGTCGCGACAGTACCGTGCCCACTTGCTGCGCGAACTCGAAGGGCGCGAGATCTGCTCGTCCAAGGTTCTCGCGCAAGCGGGCAATCGCGGCGTCGACATCCGTGTCCGCCACGACGATCATTGCGAGTACGTCCACGCCGACGTCCGCACACGCGCGCAGCCGGCGCTCGCCGAACACCAGCTCGAAGATGGTCGCGCTCCCTTCTATACGTCGGACACCGATGGGTTCGATGTTGCCGTGGCTGGCCGAGATACTCGCCCGAAGCTGCTCGAAGGCTTCGCTGCCGAACGATTCTGCGACGCGATTCGGCACGTCTGGTACCCGCACGCTTTCAGGAGATAGGAAGAGCAGCGTGCTAGTCGACGAAGCTGGTCTGTTGTGAGGCGCGTCGATGTGCAGATCGACACCTGCCTCCAACGAAGCACTGACGGAGTGAGAGGACGGTTTCGTGGCCATGGGGCCCCTTTCGAGTGATCATTGAACACATCGCCGAAAGGAGGCCGCGGTAGTGACGTGGCGACTCACGGTTCGGCGACGAACCTGAGTCACGGTGGTCAGCTACCGTGCTTTGAACAATGCGCCGCGGGCCACGCGAATGAAGACAAGACTATGCTGAAGGCGGCGCATGCAAGAAGATAGCAAGGATGAGGCGCAAAAGGTGGACAGGTGCGGCGCAAACGCCCGGCTAATTTCGGCCTCCGCGACGCTCCTTCAAGCGCGACGGCGGAAGGAACGGCCTCATGCCGTTGAGCGTGCTCACCCAAGCCCTGAAGGTCTTTTTGTCCATTCTTGGTTCCTGGCCCGGCTGCATTGGGCACTTCGCGGTCGCCTCCGCGACAAACGGCCGGCGCAGCACATCCGGCAGCAGGCGCATCCCAGGGACAGTTTCATCAACGGTGTAAATGCCAAGGTACTTCTCTGCCTCGGCGATGCCCCGATGAAGGAGTTCGACGGCGGCGCATTGCGGACACAGGGTGACCACCTCGTACATGCCGAGGTAGCGGCGCTTGCCTCGCTTGCCGCATAACTGGCAGATTTCCCTCGATCGCGCAGCGCAGCGCCTGGCGATGCCAGCCATGACACGGTCCGGGAACGTGATGTCCAGGCGCAGTTCACCGTCTTCGATTTCCAGCGACATGAACACCAAGGAAAACTCCCGCTCCTTCGTGCGCACGGCCAGCAACTGGGTAATGGTGTCCTCAAGCAAGGATGTCCACCCGGTCGGGACGGCGCCCATTGCGTTGACGGCCCTGGGCAGCGCTTCCTTGATGGGCATCGCTGCATCGAACCACCTCACTGGCTGCGATGGCGGCACCGGGTCGGCGGCGGTCATTTCGAAGAGTGAGTCAATATTCACAAAAACCCCATTTCGCAGCGGCGCTGCTGCAGTGACGACGCAATGTCCGACGCGCGGATCACGCGCCGTCCCTCCAGGGCAGCGCTGCCGAGTGCGTCGCGGAACGCGAGCATGAGGTCACGCGGCACGCCGTCAGAAAGCACGGTCAACACTTCGTCTGGAAGTTCCTGGTCGAAATGCCCGCTGAAGCCGTCTCCCTTGATCAGCTCTCTGTAGACGTTCAGCGCAATCTGGCGCAACTGCGGCTTGCTGGGGGCAGGAACCGCAAAGATCTTGCAGCGAGATCGCAACGGGGCCGGCACCAACTCGACGTCATTGCAAGTGCAGACCCACTTGAGCGCGCTCAGATTCAGCGGCATCCTCAGGCCGTCATCGACGTACTTGCTCGAGGTCGATGGTTCGAGCAGTTCATACAGGGGACGCGTGGGATCGAAGTCGGCGCGCAGAGGCGCTTTGTCAATCTCATCGATGATCACCAACGCGTCCGGCACAGCGAGTTCAGTGAGCGTCCGGACAAGGTATCCCGGGCCACCACCAGCGTACTGCGCATTCAAGCCGCCCAGCCCGAACGAGCTCGTCGCCTGCGTCATGCTGAACATCATGGTCGGCACGAACATGGCCTTGGCCAATGCGCGAGCGAAGGAACTCTTGCCAATGCCGGGCGGCCCATCCAGGAGCAACGGAGCGAGCCGCACCCCTCGAGCCGGTGCGAGGCGAGCGAGCGCAACCGCGCGACGAACGTACTCCACCGGCGCATTGAAGTTGGGGTATCTCACAGCCAGATCCTGCAGGCCGCTGTCCGTAGGCAACGGGCTCAAGGGCCAGTCGGAACCAGCTTGCTCGAGGCGCGCCAGCACCTGCTTGGCGTTCTGGCTGCCTTCGCCGCCCGAGGCTGCCCAGAACTGCGTGTAGCGCTCCAGGTCGGCCTTGGAATACATCGAGATGCTGTCCAGTGGCTCGAGGGACAGTTGCGAGGTCATGGCGTCGCTTGCTTGAGCTTGAGCCTGAACCAGAAGGTTTTCTACGTGGAAAGCCAGCTTGGCGGCATCGGCAGAGGGTCGAGCGGTTCGCATACCCGTCCTCAACGCTTGCTCAACATCTTGATCTTCTTGAACCAGTAGAGCCGCCGCTTCCACACTTCGGCAGGCAGTCCCTTGGGCCCCGGCAGCGTGCCCATGCGGCCCTCCTCCCAAAATGCCAACGCGGCGCGTGCTCCCATTTGCTTGCGAACCAGGTACGGGAGCATCTTGCGCAAGGCCGCGACCGCGTGCAGCCCGGTGTAAATGAGATAGTGGATGGGACGGTTGGTCGCCAGTGTTTCCGGCGGGCTGTTCACGTGGGCCTTCTCGCCAATCACCGCTCGAATACCTGCAGGGTTTCCAGGCAGTTCTGCGCAATGGTCAGGCGAAGCCGAAACGTCTCGTTCTTGCGCCCCTGAACCTGCTGCCGGGTGATGGAGGTGCATCCATCACCATCGAAAAAGCCCGCTGCCCAGGCATGCTTGATCTCATCGTTGGCCTGAGCCAACATCCCGCACTTCATGCTCATTTGCATCTCCTAGTGGATTAAAGTAATCAGCTAGTTGATGACTTTAGCGATCAAAATGATCAGCTACAAGATCATTTTGGATAGCTAGTTGTT
>FTCQ01000029.1_pt1 | contig 7610 bp, 7 predicted proteins | sample 1639821 | NCBI WGS metagenome assembly FTCQ01 (sample SAMEA3914869, study PRJEB12502) | metagenome | biome: forest; material: soil | place: USA | collected 2012-03-12 | depth 0.1 m | reverse complement strand
TGCTTAGGGCTGGATCGGCTCTCGAATCGGCTTTCACGGGCCAGCTTCACCTCGTAGAGGTTGCGCATCCCGCGGTAGATGCGGAAGGCCTCCCGTTCGTCCTTGGACTCGACCAGCAGCGCCTGAAGGTTGGACGAGCCGAGGTAAGACTCAATCACGGGCTGCCAGTCAGTATCGGAGACCTGCACGACATCGCAGACTGGCACGGTGTGAACGCCGTGGTCCGCCAGTTCGTTCTTCAGGCGACCAACGTCTGCGTCGAGGGGCAGCTTTCCTTCCTTGAGCCGGTCCAGGCCGTCCTTGGCGGCTCGAACTTCCTCGGTATGGGTTCGAATCTCATCACCAATGTCCTTGCGGACCAGGAAGAGTTCGTTGCAGGCTTCGTTGGCAGCCTCCATCGCCTTGCGCAGTGCCACTTCGACCCGGATGCGATCGCTGATCCTGGAGGCCTCGATCGCCACGTCCAGGCCTGCGGCGACGTCTGTCACCCGCTCCTTGGACTTGGAGATGAACGTCGAACCGCCTGCCACCGTGAGCTGGGCGCGCAACGCCTTGACGCTGCGGCGGAACTCGTTCCATCGATCGGAGGCGGTGTGCTGGGCAGCTTTAAGGGAGTTTCGAAGGCGTTCGCCGGCGGTATGGACGGAATGACTGTCTCGCGCCGTTGCCGCGGCCTTGGCGGCTAGGTCGGCAGCTGCGAACGCGTCCTTGGCGAGCTCCTGGACCCGGTTCTTCGCCTCGAGGTCTTCGAATGCCTTTCCTTCGGCGATCTCCGCCGCCTCGACGGCAGCGTTTTCGATCTCGAGGTTTGACGACTTCTCGGCGGCCAGCCAAGTGTCGGCCTCAGACGACTTGCGGGCTGCTTCCCGAAACTCTTGCTCCATCTTGGCCGCGTCTTCGAGTTTCTCCTTGACGCGCTTGACGAGCGCCGACAATTCTTGAACCGTGGACAACACCTGGCGGAAGCGCCGGATGTCGATGGGCTTGGCTTCAAGCACCTGGTGACGGACGATGCTATCGACCGGGCGGTCGAACTTCATCCGCAGGGCGAAGCGGAACGCCTGGACGAAGGATTCGTAGGACGGCGCCGGGCGGCCGTTGCCTCGGAGTCGGAACAGGACTTCCCGAACGAACCGATCCGACTCGTGGAACAGCACCTCTTCGTTGTAGAGCTGCCCGCGCTGTTGGAGCATCACCCGGAAGGTGCTCCACTCTCGCGGCTCCTCCTTGCCATCGACCATCTCGACGTGATCGAGCAACGCGATCTCGCCGGTGACGATGTAGCGGCCCTGCACCTCAGCCGCCTCGCGAGTACCGCTGCTGTAGATGCACACGCCCGTGGAGATGATCTCCCCGGTGTCGGTGTCCTGCCAAGCGAGCGTGATGTAGGTCCGGGCGTTCTGGCGGATCCGGGCGTCTTCTGCGTCTCCGTACTGCCCGAGACAGTAGCTGCGGATCGTGCGCTTGTTGCCGTTGCTCTCATCGGCCTGCGCGTTGAAGGAAACGTTGCGGCCGTGCCCGCCGAACAGGACGATCTGGACGGCATCGAGCAGAGACGACTTCCCGCTGCCGTTCGCCCCGAAGATCCCGCAGGTCTTGCCGAGGCGCACTTCGCGCTTCTCGTACAGGAAGAACTGCACGAGCTTGATGTTGATCAGCTGCTTCACGAGAGGGCCTCCTCGTTGGTGGCACCGTCGTCACCAGTCCCTGGATCGGTGTCGTCAGCGGAACCCGGCAGGTCACCGGACGCGGCAAATAGCGCCAGGCGAGTGAGCGCCGTCTCGCCCAGGATGTCCGCGATGGCCGGTCGGATGACAATCGAGAACGGCTGCTCCGGGGCCGAGGTGTCAAAGGGCGCGGCCTGCTCATCCTGCAGGCGTGCAATTCCCCACCGCTTCATCGTCCTCATGAGTTCCTTGAGCTTGCTTCCGGACGCGAGCTCGCGGTGGGACGACTGCTTGTACTTCTCGTCCAACTCCACGAGGTCACACGCCACCTCGCCGTGCTCGTTTTGGAGGCCGGCGCGGGCCCCTTCGTCGTAGATCATGCGCAGGACCAGGGCGAGCAGGCTCTGTTCCACGGTGGCCGAGCTGGCCTTCTCGTGTTTCGGGTACGCGCAGACGTAACGGAGCTGGGAGTTGACTTTGAGGACGACGCCCATAGGCTCGAGGGCGCGCCGGAAGTCGCGCTCGAACTGCGTCACATAGGCGTACGCGGTCTTGCTGCCGTGGTCGACGGCGTAGATCGCCTGTTCCGAGAACAGGCGGTAAGCGATGCCCTCCAGCATCTCGACCGTCGCCACCCCTCGAGTGGCTTCGACGGCGGTGTCCCAAAAGCTCATGACTGGCTCCCTGTGGTCTTCTTCGTTGGTCTCAGGATCTCGAACGGCAGGTGTGAGACGCCGTGGTCCTCTTCGGTTTCTTCGTCGGATCGAGCCACACGGAAGCCGCGCACCAGGCTGCCCGCGTTTACTCGCAGGATCTGGCTCTTGGAGGCGTTGGCCATCGCAACGGTTGACAGCGCCTGCAGCGCCCGCACGCTCTCGATCGAGTCGATCTGAAAGTTGGCGCTCGGTACGCGATCCGCCTCTCCGAGTTGGGCCATGGCAAACGCCGTTAGCTTGGGCGCCGAGATGAGGCGCCGATCGCGAGCACGGAGCATCAGGCGCGCCCTCGCCTCCTCCTCTGGGGTCATGACCTGCACCCGCAGGGATGCAGCGCGCGGCCGGGGAGTCTCGACGCGAGGCTCTGCGAGGCGGTTGGGGGCAATGCTCTCCCCGGGCGCGAACGGAACTGGGACGTCGACGCCCTGGTGTCTCGATACACGGGTGATCGCGTGTCGAATGAGGTCGTCGAGGGGCCGAAGGGATCGCAGCCGGTAGTCCAGAAACGCCAAGGCACGCTTGTTGGCCTTGCGAATCTCGTCGTCCAGGCGTTCTAGGTATTCGTCGATCTTGGAGAGCTCGCCAATCTTTTGAAGGTCTCGCTCGAAGAGCGCTTCACCGCGGGCGGCGTTACCGGCTGCGCGCCTCTCGCAGTACCAGGCCAGGAGGGGCTGACGGAGTTCGGCGGAGGATTGCAGCGTCTTGACGATCTGCAAGATCTCTTGGCGCTTGGCCAAGGGGTGATCCTTCGTTCGGAGCTCCCGGTAGTCGCCAATGAACACGCGCTCCACAAAGTCGTCGAAGAATCGACGCACGAACCGCGCCGTGGTCACCTCCGAGCCGATCTCGACCATCAAGTCGCGCACGTTGGTGCCGGTATTGCGTACATGCTCCAGGAGATTGCGCACCTGGTTGGCGGCTTCTTGAACGCTCGCCCCGTCCGCTTTGCCATCGAGGACGAGCTTCAAGTTCGCCTCGATCGATCGAACCTTGCCGGAGACGAAGACGGGACCCGTTTGGGCGAAGTCGACGAGGCGACTCATGAACTGGGCGACGGCCGGCGCGACGTTGACCATCTCCCGCACGCCGTGGCGATCCACTCTCAGCCAGCCGGCATCGCGCAGGCGGTAGAACACGCCAGCGGCCCGAATAAGCAGGGGCGTCTCGGGCGCGACGCCCTCTTCTGCCGACCACGCGTCTTGAACGCTCAGTTCCTCGGCGATGTCCCGCACGATCTCAGTGACGGGAATGCCAGCGCTCGGCGGCATTGGTGCCTCAGGCCCGAAGCGCTTGGCATGCAGCGCGCACAGCAGCGACCAGTACCGCCCGCGGTTGGCCGAGGCCAGCGGGCCGAATATCTTGTCGGGCAACCGCTCGAAGAGCTTGGGGTAGCGCTCCTCGATGCGGATGACCTGGGCGTCGTCACTCAGATTGGGAAGAGCCATTTCTTGACGTCCTCGGTGGCGGTGGCCGCCAGCTGATAGTCGGGGGGGCGCTGGGTGTCGGGGTCGAGGGCGATCCTCAAATCCTGGATCAGGTACGGAACCAGCGCGCCGCGGCAGCTCTCAGTCCGCGCGGCGGTGCCACCGAAGTACTCCGCCCGCACGACGGTCTGCTGCTCCGGGGTCAACGCCGGGTGCGGGGTGATCCGGAGCTTGACGATCTGATTCCAGGCGACGTCCTGAGACAAGTCGCTCTGAGCGGGATCCTTGAGAAACGTGAGCTTTCCGATGCGCCCCAGGACGTAGTCCCGAAACTCCTGGGCCTCCAGGCAGAACCCGCGCACGTGCCAGCGCCGTCCGCCCTTGACGAGCACGTGGGGCTCGACGGTTCTCGAGTGCATTTGAGGATTGCCCATCGACCGGTAGCCGATCTCAATGCGCTGGCGGGCCCGGATAGCGGATCGCAGCTGTGCGAAGAGCCGGGGGCTGACCCTTGAGAAGTCCCAGGCGGGGATCGCAATGTCGCTCGGCGGCCCGGCCAGGTCGGCGCCGACGCCCACTTCCGGCAGGTAGATTGACAAGCCGCCGTCGTGCCCTCGATCCTTGGATAGGATCTCCTCGATGGCCTGGAAGGCCGCCGAAGTCGGTCGGTAGGCCTTGTCTCGAGCATCCCAGTCGAGCCAATCGGGATGGCTGTCCCGCAGTTCACGAATCCACTGGCTTGCCCGGATGCCGCTGAGACCGTGGAGCTCCATGACGCGGCGACGGCTGACCGAACCCTCCCAGATAAGGAGGCGGTACAGAGCCGACAGGCGTTTGGCTCGCTGCGGGTTGGGCGTCACCGGTTTTCCTTGATATGTAAAAACATACTATATGGAAAACCATATTGATGAGCGAGGGTTGACCCCAACACTGTCGCGCTCGTTGGCGCCGCCCGCCTAGTGCCCCAGAACGCAAAGGCAACGAGCCTCCTGCCAGGTTCATCCCAGAAGCTGCCGCTCGTATGGAATTCCAAGCAGGTCGAGCAAGTTGCCTGGACCGGCCAAGTGCAGCGCGCCAACGGCAATCAACGTCTTGGGAGCTCCGCCAACAAGGCCCGGCAGCGCTCCGTCGACCCAGGCGCGATTTCGGATGCCCAGCACGCCATTCCTGACCGCAGCGTCCTGGAAAGACGGAGTAGACGCTGCGACGTCATAGACGCCTTGTGCGTCGCCCGCCAGCCAGGACTTGCACATGCGCTCGAGGGTGTGCTGGGGCTGATCCGGGTCTGCCGCCAGAGCTTCAATCGCGCGAACAATGGAGTCCAGTGGAATGGTGTCAAAAGCTCGGCCAATATCGAGCGCGCTCTCCAGGAAGTGCACCGGCTTACCGTCTTGCTGGGCCATCCTCATGAGGACGGTCTCAACGCCTTCGACAGTGCGTTGCCGCAGGGCCGCGGAAAAGAGCATGACCGCCCAGGGACGCGCGGTGAGCAAGCTCGGCAATGGAGAGTTATGAGGCCAGAACGACTCCAAGAAGGCCCACGCTTTTGGCGACAGTGCTTGGCTTAGAGGCGAGGTGCCTTCCGAGCTCGACACGGTCAGGATCACGGGCGGATCCGACTCGAAGACAAGTTCGTCGGCCCACTCGTAGGCCTGCAGCGCCCACTTGGGCAGCTGTTCGCCGACGGGCAGCATGTGCATCGAGCCAAGCGCCCGAGCGTTCGAGTTCGCAAATTTCCAGTACATCAGTTCACTCTCGTTTGATATCGCCAGAAATGGACGGCGATCACCATTAAGTGAACTGTCGCAGGTTTGGAGTCGACGCGCGCAGCCGTTTGGGCGACTACCAAAGGCCGTCAACGTGCAACGGAAAGCAAAGGCGGCTACGTTCTTCCGTAACGAATGAGCAACCGCCTGGCGTCGTCGATAGTCTTGGCGGGAAGCGTGGTTCCGGCGCCTGACTCCAATACGGCTTGGAGGTGAGTGGCGCGCCGTCTATCCGGCTCGCGATCACCCAACTCTTCGAGTTGCTCGAGGAGATCCCTGAGCATGTCGGAGATGACCTGAGGGTCAGACGTCGGCGCCACGTCTCAGGCCTGGTGCGACGCCGCTCGGTCACGGCCGTCGCAGGAATGCGCGCAGTCGACGCACGCCCGCGGCCAGGAACGTGAGCCCCAGGCCGGCCATGGCGATCAGGAAGATGCCGAAGAGGCCGTATCCGATCCAGCGCAGGAACGCCACCTCGAAGCCGTTGCCGATGTAGACGAACAGGAACCAGCCGATGAGGGTGACGTCTGCACCCCGGGCGGCAAAGTCAGAGGTGTAGAACGCCCACGCATGGGCCTCGATGGAACCTCGCTCCGGGCCCGACTCGGGCTCTGCTTCAAGAACGGGGGCCTCAACGAAGAGGGGAACGAGCTCGGGAGGGTTCTTGCTCATGGTTCGACTCGGTGCCGCGGCTAGATCGAAGGCGCTGTTCAGCGATTGACTGACGGCGCGTGAGCACCCGCGTTGGCCACGTCCACCGGCTGTGCGGCGCTTCGGCTCGCCTGCGGATGGTCGATGTTGCGCGTCATCTCGATGGCGACGTCGCGTGGCTTGCCGTTGAGCACCAGGTAGCGGCCATAAGAGCCGAGCTCGTCCTGGCTGACGGGCGACTGCTCCCGGGAGACCGTGGCTTCCGCGTGCTGCTGAATCTGGACGAAGGACGGCCGTCCGGACTGAGCCTGGGCTGCGCCGACGATGAATGCGGCCGAGAGCACTGCTCCCGTGGCAATGAGGTAGGCGATCTTCATTTTTCTTTCCTCTTTCACATGGCACCGCAGGAACCGGGGCGATGCATATCCGGGGTGGCGGTTTCCATGAGAGCCGGCGGTGTCTGCTCCGAATCCAAGGGGCAATTCGGTCGATGCCACGTCGTGAGGGCGCCCTCGTTTGACGCAGTTCCTTGGCCCTTCTGCCCTCAGGAACAGCTTTGAAAATCGACGATAGGAGTATATGCTCTCACCTATCGGCACGCAGGCGCGCGCTGTTGAGTCACCCCACGGTCTCTAAGGACGAAAACGATGACGCACGACACGTTCGATGAAGAAGCTCTTCTTCAATGCAACTGCCGGGCCATCCGGCGTGCGGCTCGTCTGGTCACGAACCTGTACGACGAGGCGCTGGCTCCCACGGGCCTGCGCGCCACCCAGTTCACGCTCATGGGTGCGGTGCGACTCAACGAGAGCCTGTCGGTCAACGCCCTGGCCGAGATCCTTGACCTCGATCGCACGACGACGGGCAAGAACGTGGTCCCGCTCGAGCGCCTGGGCTACATCGATGTCAAGCAGTCGCCTAGCGACTCTCGAAGCAAGGTGCTGACGCTCACGAAGGCGGGCAACGCCATCCTCGATCAGGCCTACCTCCTCTGGCAGCGCGCCCAGGCGACGTTCGAAAAGGCCAACGGCAAGAAGAACACGGCGGCCCTGCGAGAAGCCCTCAGCATCCTCAAGTGAACACCAGGTGCGGCGCAGGCGGCCACCGAACCCATGCAGCACGCGGCTCCACTAAGTGCGGCCGACTCCATTCAGCGCTTGCAAAGCGCTCCACTAAGACTCCACAAACGAATCTGAAATGAAGCATTTCGAAGTTCACAAGTTTGGAGGCCCCGAGGTTCTTCAGCTTGTCGAAGCGGCAGATACCGACCTCACGCCCGGCCCCGGCTCGGTGCTCATCGACATCAAGGCCGCCGGCGTGAATTTCGCCGACATCATGGCCCGGTCGGGCACGTACCCGCCGATCCCCTCGCCTCCCTACCGGCCT
>FTCQ01000041.1_pt1 | contig 8117 bp, 4 predicted proteins | sample 1639821 | NCBI WGS metagenome assembly FTCQ01 (sample SAMEA3914869, study PRJEB12502) | metagenome | biome: forest; material: soil | place: USA | collected 2012-03-12 | depth 0.1 m | reverse complement strand
TGGCTGGCTGCTTCCAACTCTCGGAGACCCGGTTCCACTGCATCGTCGACGCTTCGACTTTGTTGCCGACGAAGGCGCCGAGTTGCATCAGCAACGGCATCGGAGCGAACGCGAAGATGGAAAGGTGCGCCTGGTGACCTGCTGTGGTCGCAAGGTGGAACTGCCGGTTGTAATCATCCTTCATCTGCGTCACGAGTTCGGTCCAATAGCCAGGGTCGCCCTCTCGTGTCGCGCGGTTGCGGTAATCCAGCTGGATGATGTGTTCGCCGGGCGCGTGGCAGAAGTCCGAGTTCGCCAGGATGGCGGAATGCACATCGGTGTCCGTGAAGTTCGGCACGTGGATGCGCTTGATGGGGTGCCGCAGGATGACGGCGATGCTGTCTTTGGTCTCGTCAAGGGCGTACAGCCGCTGCACACGGTCCTCGTGGCGCTTCTTCATCCGACGAAGGAGGTCGACAGGGTAGTCGTCAGGAAGGCGGTCAATCTCCCAATGGCACTCGCGGCACGTGAGCATCAGGTTCGTGACGTCTTGCGATAGCAGTTTGGACAACGCGGCGTCGCCCCGCGGGCCATGGACGCTGTCGCCGATGATGTGCGCGTGCTGAGCCATGAAGAGCTTCTTCTGCGTCAGCACCGTGCGGTCTAGCGGCTTGTTGCAGCAGTTGAACTCGCAGTGGCCGGCGGCGGCAACCCAGAGCTGTGCCTTCACCTTGTCGGGAATGCCGAGTCGAACATTTTCATTAGCCATCGGCTTCTCCTACAAGCTTCAGTTCACGGATGGAGCTGCGTCGGGACTTGGTCCAAACGCGGATGCGCTCGATGCCCACAATCGGGAAGAACAATCGGTCGCCGTCGAAGCTGTCCCTGGCGACAGCCTGTTCCCAATCGTTGCAGTCGACGCCGCTCGGCGTCGGGTCGCTTTCCGGATGGGTGTGCCACAGCCCGAGGTAGGCAAGGGTTTGTCGCTCGGCTTGCCAGCGCTGGAGGGCCACCTGGCTGTGCTGGCGCGAACGAAAGAAGCTGAACCGGGACCGCAGGTCCAGCTTCTGCGGAACGGTCACTTCATCGACGATGATGTCGGGCGTCTCCAAAAGGTGTCTGCCTAGGAGGACGCCGCCGGCCTCAGCTTGTCTCCACGTCTTTTGGCGGAACGCGTTCATCTGGTCGATGGCCTTCTCCGTGAAGATGACGCGCTGTCGCGGCGTTACTTGGAACACCGTCTTCACGGCTTGCTCCTGCAGTGCGAACACGGCCGTCCGAACACCAAGGCCGTTCCTTCCGCACTTGAGGCGCTCTTGGCAAGCTGCCACCAGTGGGTCGTCTGCAAGCCGGCCTCGGCGGCTGCCGTGCCCTTGCCGGAATAGAACCGATAGGCCGGCAAGGGCTGGCCTTCCAACGCGTCCAGCATCAGCTCCGTGGCCAAGAGCGCCGTCTTGCGCGATTGCAGCGCACCGTACGGGACAAAGATGCTGGCGCACCCCGTCAAGTTCTTCGTGACGCGCTGTCCCGGAGCCAGGAAGGCCGTACGCGGGATGAGGTCAGGGACGCCTTCCGCATCACGATAGAGGCAGTCGAGGCAACCCGGCCCCTGCAGGCGGACGCCGATGGCGTGGCCACCCAAGTCCAGAGGCTCGAGCCATGCGATGACGACTGGGATGTCGTGTCCGACTTCACGCAACTTTCGCAAGATGAGGCGTTCCACAGTCGGCATGCCCAGCGCGATGACGATGCCGTCCACGGCGGACAAGTCCGCCTTCTGCAACCATGTCTGCGCGTAGTCGTCCACCGGGTTGACGGCCACGCCCGGGTAGCGTGCCGTCAGGTTCGAACGAAGCCCGTTGACCTTCTTGCGGTCGACCCACACGGGTCCAAGCACATGCCGGAAGACGTTGTCTTCGGTAAACGTGTCGGGGTCGACGAGGGTCAGCTCCCCTACCCCAGAGCTCGCAAGTGCATCAGCGACCTCTGACCCGACCGACCCGCAGCCGAACAGCACAATGTGTCTCTCGGCAAGCTCCGCCGACGCCCCGCCGCGGTCGCGCATGTGCGTCACGGTGTGACGCCGAATGTTCACAGGAATGACCCGGGCCTTCGCGTCGAGCTTGCGTTTGTGGACGTGGAAAGCCATCCCGTTGACGGACAGGCCGCCGTCCCGGCGCGGCACGGCCACGAACAGGGTCACTTGCTTCGTGCCGTTCATGGTCGGACCGAGCAACGACTCCCAGAGTGCAGCCTGTTCGGGAGTGAACTTAGCGATAACCCGCTCGACGTAGGCCATGTCGAGCGGCTGGCCAGGCGCCGGTGGCTCTTCCGGCTCCGCCATCGCCACGTACAAGGCCCGGAACTTCTGCGCGCTCTTGATACGGAACTCGTCTGGCGGCGGCACGTCCTTCTCGGTGAAGAACCAGTGATAGGTCTTGCCCCGGGTTTCAACCAAGCCGGTCAGGAGTCGGTTCTGGTCGTTGACCTCGAAGTTCGAGCGCGCCATGAAGGCCGTCGGCATGTTGTGCCAGTAGCCCTCGAACTCGTTGTAGAACTCCTGCTGACCGGTCGCGGCGTCGAGCAGCGATGCTTTCAGCAGGTCGATGGCAAGGCCCACCGCGTATGCGACGACGTCCAAGCGCCGGTCTGGGTCGATGGACAGTCCCTGCGAGTCGGTGGTGCAAATGACCCCGGCGTGGCTGACATGCGCCAGCAGGGGCTGCGGCGCCAGGAGCCGCACCTTGGGCAACGAGCTGTACTTCGGCCCTAGACAATCGACCTCCAGGACCCAGACCTGGTTCTCGAAGTTGGCGGAGAACCGGACAGTCTGTTCCGGCGCCGGGAGCTGACGCTGCACCGGAATACCGCGCTCGGCGCACAGCCGCTCGATGCCGGCAAAGCAGGCATCGAGTTCCTGACTGAGGTCGGGCGCGGTTCCCGTCAAGCCGAGTTTCCGGTGTGGACGACAGGCGCGCGTGCGGCCCGGGCCGTATCGGCCTTCTCGGGGATGGGGAAGGCACTCCCGAACTGCTTGGCGAGCAGCTTGCAAGCATCCTCAGGAACGGGGTCATCAAGGGCATCGGCCAGCGCCGTCTGCAGGTTCTCGAGGGCGCCCAGGAAGTTCTCCATCTGGGCCTTCGACATCTTGGCCGTCAGGTCGCCGTACGGGGTCACCAGGAGCGGAACGCTCAGGCGCTGGTGCAGGCCCTCGTCGGTAGATTGCCAGGTCACCTCCGACAGCATCGCGGTGACGAAGGCCAGGAGCGCCTCGAGGTCGAGGTACGTGCCAGTCACGCCGCGCTTGGGCTGGAACCACTTGTACGCCGCCACGGTGATGGCGATGCTCAACGGACCGCCCTTCAGGAACTGGTAGTCGCGCCAGCGCTTCAGGTAGCGGATGCAGCGGCGGTATTGCGCCAGCTCGCCGGCGTCGTTGAACCGGCCACAAATCAGCTTGGTCAGCAGCTGCGGGTCGGTCGTCTCCCAGATGCGGTGCTCGGGCTGAGAGTGCTCTTTACCCTTGGCCAGGTCCAGCAGCCCGTCGCTGCGCTTCGCGTAGATGGCCAGGTCGACGTGATAGTTGGTGACGTCGCCGGTCATGTAGTTGACGGTGACGCACGGGCGGCGGATGTTGACGCGGCGCCCATGGGTGTCGAGGGCGTCGCGCACGATTTTCTTGAGCGCAACCGGGTCTGGGTAGGCGTCTCGCGTGCAGTCGAAGATGATGCCGACGTCGATGTCGTAATTGCCGTTGAGCGGAACCGCCCCCGTGTGCATCGAGTAGCTGCCCTGGTGAAATGACGTGAAGCTCGGCGCGGTCGCCGGCAGGTTCGCCGTCAGTGCGCGCAGCAGCGTGTCGCGCTTCGTCTGGAGGGTTGCTTTCTCGTCCTCCATGTCGAGCTTGATGACATCGTGGAATGCATTGAACTGGGTTTGAACGGCGGGCATTGACGAATCCTTGCGAGAAGAAGACCAAGGGCCGCGAACCGATTTACTCAAGCGTTGGTCACGACTGCGGACGAGCAAATTTTACTCGAACCTGGATGCGTGTACAGCCTGTGAGGCACTGTATGGTGCGACACCCGATGTGTGTTCGTCGTCGATTATATTTAAGTTTTACTTCTACAATCAATCCTAAGGTATTGATTTATATGAGTGAACCATTCTGGCCATCCGGTGGTCGAAAGGAAGCCGGGACTCCCCTTTAGCCACGTGCTCTTCAGTCCGGAAAATGGCTCGGGCGGCCGGGGAGCCATTCGCCGAGCTGCCTGAAAAGCTCCGGCACTTGCTCGGCAAGAGGCGGCTTACGCGGCTCTAGCGTGCCAACAGCGTGGCACCCATCGCCAGCGCCGATGAATGCCAACCAGTACTGCGGCTCGCCAATCCGTCGGTAGCCAGAACATCTCCAGGGTGTGAGCGGCCCCTCGCGACTAGCCCAGGAAGCAGGTGCGAAAGCGGGCCAACGAGCTCGCCTGGGCATAGGAGCTCGACGCCATTGGAGGTGCTACGCGGCACCCTGCTACGAGACTGGAGGCCGTGCGCTGGAAGATTTGGAACGAAGGTGGTGACCCGTTTGGCATCGCGGGCGTGTACCGCCGGTGGAAGAACCCGCAAGGCGGCGCCGCGCTCTTCACCTTCACGAGCTAGCGGCACCACACGGTACCGAAGCGCCTGCGCGAACTCCTCCAGGCGCCTCAGGGCGGTCGACTGGTACGAACGAGACGAGATGCGTTGTCACAGGGTAACCTAGCCTGCTTAGAGGGAGGAAAGCAGAAAAATGGCAACCCTGGAGACTAACTTGGGAAGCCCAATGTGGACGACGAAGGCCGAAAAGCGCGGCCTCGACCCCTTGGGTATGCAGACAACGAGCGTGGCGCTGTACCAGCAACTTGTGCCAGGCATCAGCAATGTGACCCTAAGGATGCGCTACTACGGGTTCTACGCCTGGCTGGCGCACCGGTACGCAAAGGATGTGCGCGACACCTCGGTGGAGACGTGGTGCCTCTATCTGCGAAGGGCCGAGGCTCTCTATGCGCTCGTCGCCATCAACTCGGGGGGCGAGCGAGGCGTAGTCGGAGTCGACTGGGCAATCGGCGCGCTCGCGAGTGCGGAAAGCGAACTCTCCTTCCACTCTGCCACCGACCGCGGCCCCGGCGAGCGGCAATACCTCAAGCAGAAGTTCGGTGCCTTCGGTGCAGCCTACGGAAGCCAACTCGTGACCATCGGAGTCCTTGAGCCGGTGCCTGGCCACGATGTTCCCGTTCCAACAAAGGCAATGGGTGAGAAGCTCGCCGCGGCATTTGCCGACGCTATCGGCGGGTGCGCCGAGGTTTTCTTGAATGCGGCCCAGACCGGTGTGGTTAGTAGGAACGTGCTGTCGCAGCTGGTGGCGATGCTGCCGTCGAGGATTTCGCCGGACAGCGTCGAGTGCGCCCTGTACCAGAGCTTGCTGCTCGAAGGACACGGCATCCACGCGCCGCAGGCGGCCTCGCGAAGCCAGAGCTTGCGCCTCGTACTCAAGATGACGCGGGAGCACGGTAGCTCTCTGCGGATGGACTCGCTCCGCTGGGCTTTCTACGCCGCATATTGCGGGACGGCTATCGACGAGCCAGAGGAAGACACGCAACTCTTTTCTTGGGCCGTGTACCAGGCGAACGACCTGCTGCACGTCTGCTACGAGACCATCCTCAAACTCGCACTCGACATTCTCGACAAGACACCGACTGGCGTGCCGTTCGAGAAACTGGTGGCCCAGACCGTCGAGTATCTGTTGGCGGCCCTCGACGCCTACCCCGTAGCCTCCTGGGTTGAGTTGACCGACGCCCTGGACCTGGTCGCCAACCCGTGGACTTACAAGAAGGCAGTGCCACTGAGCGAATTCACGTTGCACCAAGCTGCTCTCAAGTGCGCCAAGCCTGAAGTCTTCACCACGCCGGAGTCGGCATGCAGCGCTGTGCTGCTTCTCGGCGTACTGTACAAACGCTTTGGCGGCGTCCTCGAGCGGATTGCGCAGGAGCTACGCGTTCTCGCTCAAGGGGACTTCTTGCGCTCGCTCGTCACCGAAGTGCGCTTTCTCGAAGCGCACTCCGCTGAGCCCCTGCAGACCTTGCTCACCCGGCTTGTACAGCAACGCGTGCTTGACCGTCACCTGTGGGTCGCCATTCAGAAGTTCCGAGGTCAAGGCGACTACACCTTCCTGCTCGAGTCGGACGATGGACGCGTTCGCCTTCGCCAGAAGGACGGTCCTGTGCTGACGAACCCACGCCTTGGCTCGGCGGTCGCCTTCCTCGAGGACATTCATCTGCTGACAGCCAGCGGTCCCACCCTTGCCGGCCTGGCCGCCATTGAGGCCGCATGAGGCTCTTCAACGCGTTCTCCGCAAGTGGGTATCACACCAGCCTGGTTTCAACATTCAGTCTCGACTTCGAAGCCTACGAGGCCATCGCGCTGCCTCGCCTTCGAGATGCGGGCTGCAGCAACAACATTCTCGTGGCCGACGCACGCATGCTCGTGCAGGCTCTCGCAGACAAAGCGCGTCGCCCTAAGTCCGCAGGTCGCCGCTACTCGGTAGTGGGTGCACAGTGCACCGGCGTCTTCCACCCCAAGCTCGTTCTTCAGCTTGGGAAGTCTTCTGGGCGGCTGCTGGTGATGTCGGCCAACATGACGGCAGCGGGCCTCGCCGGCAATTTTGAGGTCGTTGGCGAGGTGGTGGCAAGCGAAGCTGCGAACGGGACCGGACCCTTGCTCAGAGCTGCGGTGGACTACTTTCAGTCGTACTTGCATCCGATGTCGGTGGCGCGGCGACAGGTCGACTGGGCGCTCAACCGAGCGCGTTGGTTGCCGGCTTCAACCCCTGGCGATGCGCTCGTCGAAATTCAAGACGGAATGCGGCTGGCCTTGCTGCACAACGACCATGCAAAGGGCATCGGGGAGCGGTTCATCGAGTTGGTGGGAAGGCGAACCGTCAAGCGCCTGGTCGTCGTGAGCCCGTATTGGGACTCCGACCTGCGTACGCTGAGAGCTTTGCAACAGCGCACTGCTGCCGAGACGGTCGCGACGGTCATTCAGCCAAAGTCAGCGCTGTATCCGGCTCACGCTCACCCGGCTGAGGGAGGCTTTGGTCTTTTCAGCGTCGACCAGGTGCGAGGCGCCAACCCGAGCCGGTTTGCGCACGCAAAGGTGGTAGTCGTCGAGAGCGATGAGGGTGACTGCGTCCTCTTTGGAAGCGGGAACTGCACCGAGGCCGCACTGGGTAGTGCGTTGCTGGCCGGCGTCAACGGGGAAGCCTGCCTGTTTCGAGACTTTCCGGCGGGCGAGGCAGTGCAACTGCTGGGTCTTGAGACCGCCCTGAACAAAAGCGCTGAGCTCGCCATCGCTGACATTCCGTCGTTCGCGATGGTGGACGAAATCCCGCTGCCCGAGCTCGAGACTAAGCTTCCTGGACGCTTCGAGTTGTCGGGCGACCTGCTTCACTGGTGGCCGCCGACGAGCCTGTTGTCCGACGGGGCCGTTCTCGAGCTTTTGGACCTGCAAGAAGAGCCCATCCCGGGGAACGTCAGTCGGATTGGGGCGCAGAGCGTCCCGGCCATCTACCGTATCGACGGGTCCATTGCGCCGCACTTTGCCAAGGTTCGGTCTGGTGCATTCGAGTCTTCGCTTGCGATTGTGGTCGTAGAGCAAGCCATTCATGAAGCCCAGCGGCGGACTGCGGGCCGTAATGTCGAGAGCGCTCTCGACTTGCTTGACGACGAAGACGCCTCTGAAGGCCTTTGGCTCCTGGAGGTGATTCAACAGCTGACCGAGGCGGAGCGCGAGACGCGCGGACCTCGCGGAGGAGCAGAGCAATCGCCACCCGCTGCGAAGCCGGTTGCGGCCGAACAAGGAGACCCGCAGATTCTTTCGTATGAGGCGTTTGTCGCCGGTCGGCGCTCGGAGGATGTCCAAACAGCCTCAGCAGGCAGCCACTTGGCCGCAACCCACTACGAGTCTGTCCGTGGCTTCCTGAATGCCTTGATTGGCAAGCAGGCTGCGCTAGGTGTTGAGTTTCAGGACGTTGTTCACAGCCGGAATCCGAATCATGGGCGGCTGGTGATCGAGCGCCGAGTGTGGCCGATGCCAGTTGTAGTGATGGATGA
>FTCQ01000066.1_pt1 | contig 8262 bp, 6 predicted proteins | sample 1639821 | NCBI WGS metagenome assembly FTCQ01 (sample SAMEA3914869, study PRJEB12502) | metagenome | biome: forest; material: soil | place: USA | collected 2012-03-12 | depth 0.1 m | reverse complement strand
TTTGCGGCGAACGCGCGGCATGCGCCGCTCTCGTTCCTACACGCAAAAGACGGCGATCCACGGCCAGATTGTTGACGCCGTATCGATTAGCGAGCGCCCCGCTGGCGTCGAAGATCGGGCTGTGCCTGGTCATTGGGAAGGCGACCTGGTCTTCGGCAGTTGCAACAGCCAGATCGCGACACTGGTCGAGCGCCAGACACGCTACGTGATGCTGGTGAAGCTCGATGGCAAGGACTCCCAGACGGTCGTCAACGCGCTCATCAAGCACGCTCGCAAGCTGCCCCAGGAACTCTACAAGTCGCTCACCTGGGACCGAGGCACGGAAATGCACGGGCACAAGCAATTCACGTTAGCCACCGACATCCAGGTCTACTTCTGCGACCCGCAAAGCCCTTGGCAGCGGGGCAGCAACGAGAACACCAACGGGCTGCTCAGGCAGTATCTGCCAAAGGGCATCGACATCTCGGGATACTCACAGTCCCAGCTCAATGCGATCGCGAGAGAATTGAACGAGAGGCCACGCAAGACGCTTGGCTTCCGGACACCCGCTGAAATGTTCAGCGAATGTGTTGCGTTGACCGGTTGAATCCGCCCTGCATAGCAGTCCCTCGACCGGAAGCCATGGTCGGCCGCTGCCAGCAATTGACCAGCTTCGCGTCGAACTTCAGGCGGCCTAGCGTCGATACCCAATCCGAACCACGGAGGCGACAACGATGGCGAGCGATGAGCCTTCCGTCTTCGTCGTACGGACTCATCCCAGGGTACGGCGGTGCTTCTCTGCAAATGCTTCGATGCGCGCTCTGGTGTTGCGCTCGGCCGCGACCTGCGCCGGCCGTGGCGGCACCATGGCCTCCAGCGCCGCGATGCGGGCACCGTAGGCCGCGAGTTCGACCTCTATCGCGGCTTCGAACTGGCTCGGCACCGCGGTCGTGACCGCTGCGATGCGCACGATGGTCGGCTCGGACATCGCACTGGGCTCGTTGCGGCTCGTGCGATCGAGCACGTGTCGACCATAGTCGGGCATTGAGCGGTATTGATCCAGCAACGGCAGCAACGCCTGCTTGATGAACTCGGCGCTCGCTTTCGCGAAGCGTCCTATCTCCTCCCGCCCGCGCAGCACGAATGCGCTGCCGTTGCGTTCGAACTCCTTCAAGCCTTCGGATCGAGTCCTGGCGATAAAGCCGGACAGCTTCGTCGCCGCCACGAACGCATCTGCAGCCTGCGTCGTCCCCGTCGTCACTCCGAGCAACAGATCAGCACTATCGAGGAACGCCGACAGCAGGAAGTCGACATTGATCGACTTCGGATCCCTTTCGATATCGATCTTCGGCTCCACCGATTGCCATCCGCCGTCGAACTTGCGCACGAATCGCGAGTCCCACGCCTGGATCTTGGCCCATCTAAACCCAAGCGGCTTGAAAGCGGCACCCAGCAGGGCGATCAGCTCACGTTGCGCCGACTTGCCGTCGAAGGCGCGGGGTGCCGGGGTCTTCAGCGGCTGCGGCGTGTTGCCGAGGAACAGCCCAGAGGGCAGGAACACTGTTCCGCCCTCGCTGTCATGAACGACCAGGCCGTTCTCGCGTGCCAACCTGAGAACGAACGGCATGACCTCGTCGATGTGCGAGAAGGAAATGCTGAGGTAGATCAGCCTGGGCCTCGGCTGCGGTGTGGACGCAAAGCTGTCGTCCCACACGTAGTCCTCGTCCTCGACATCAAGGTCGCGCGGGTACTTCTCCCACAGGCGGCTCATGAAGGCGTCGACCCGGGCGCTGCTGGCCACCGCCTTGTCGGCGCGCAGCGCGCTTAAAAGCGGCCCTACCTCCGCCATCGAGCTGGGAATCGGCTGTTCCCAAACAACAAGGATATAGCTCATTCAATTTCTCGATTGGTGACCTGCGCAATGACGTTGAGCTTCTCCCTCACCCACATCGCCGTATCGCGTACCGAATCATACTGACGCCTTGCACTGGCAAGTTGCCTCGGCGCTTCAGACTCGCTCGCCACTCACGAGCAGGCCTCCAGCAGCGTACGCTATGCAGCGATTGCTGGCGCCAGGCGAGCCTCTGCAAGCTGGCGAGGCAGCTGACCTCGGCGTCGGGAAGCCGACGTGCGCGAGCGGCCGCTCCTGGCCGAACAGCCGTTCCACTCAATTGTCACGACGCTCCGAAAGATGCAGATGAGCTCCCGTCTGCAAGTTCCAGTACTCAAGGGTCAGTAGTTTGGAAGACATTAGATTGCTGCACCCCCGGTCGAACTGCGGCTTGTCAAATGCTGGGCATCCATGTGTAGTGAGGATTTCTGACGATGGGCATCAGCAACACGCATCAAATCCCTCAAAGCCGCCGTCCACCTGCCCGAGGCCGTGGAGTCACTCCTGAACTTCGAAGCCCAGAAGGCGAAACCGCGCGTCCTTCAAATGCGCTCGCATGGCTTCGCGCGCCGCGTCCGCGTCCTGGTCACGGATAGCGTTGATGACGGCGTCATGGTGCCGACGCACGGCGTCGTTGCGATGGGAGTAGGTGCCCCCGATGACGCCAGACAGACGCATCCCGGAGAGGATCTGGTCTTTCATCATCGCGAACGTAGCCGCGTACATCGGGTTGCCGCTCGCTTCGGCCAGAAGCATGTGCAAGCGCATGTCGGCATCACCGAAGGTATCGTCCGACTCCTGGCCGTCCAGTTCCGCTGCCACGGCCTCGATGGCCTCCATCTGCTCCGGTGTGCGACGACGGGCCGCGTGCGCCACGCTGTCGCACTCGATGCTTAGGCGGAACTCGAACACTCGAATGATGTCGGCGATCGTCTCGACAGGACGAAAGCCTGGCTTCTGAGCCGTCTTTGGCTTGATGACGAAGCTGCCTGACCCTCGACGGGAGTCGATGAGTCCCTCCTCGCGAAGCTGAGCAAGCGCGGCGCGGACAACCGGGCGGGAGACACCAAACTGCGTGCACAGGTCCTGTTCGGCGGGGATACGCGTCCCCTCGACCCACGCCTCTTCGACGATCCGTTTGCGAACTTCCTCGAACACCTTGTCTGACAGCTTCGAGCGGCGCGCAGGTACAGCCTGGAATTCACTTGACATATCTGTCATTTTGACTTCATACTTTGTAAATCGCAAGACTCATCTGTAAGCCCACTACGACGGGCAGTGAGCGCTGTTCTAACTCTGCCAAAAGGGAGACTTTCCAAATGCAAACGAACGCGAGCGACCACAGGCCGTCCACGCGCGGCCTCCCGAACGACTCGAGTTCAAATGATCCCCTGACCTTCGTCGGCCACATCGCGACCGACGGCTCCTTGGGCTCTCCACTCGCTCTTCTGAAGCTCTCTTCACTGGAGAACAACGCCCGTTGGATGCAAACATTCGCCGCGCACTATGGCGTTCAGATTGCGCCGCATGGCAAGACGTCGATGGCTCCAAAGATCTTCCAGATGCAAATGGAATTCGGGGCGAAATGGCTGTCGGTGGCCAACGTCACGCAGGCGCGGGTGGCCCGATCTGCCGGTTGTCAGTATATCTTGATCTCAAACCAAGTTGTAAACACTCATGACTTGGCGTACCTGGCGCGCGAGACGGCCGACGGCTCATTCCATGCGATGTGCTTTGTCGACTCGCTGGAAGCGGTCGAGTTGCTTGAGCGCGCGATGGCAGCGGTCCCACGCTCGGCCAAGTTCCCGGTGTTGGTCGAAGTGGGCATTCCAGGCGGCCGCGCGGGGGTCCGTCACCCCGAGGAGGCGCTCGCGATCGCCAGGCGGCTGAAGGACAGCCAGCACGTCTCCCTGGCCGGGGTAGCTGGCTACGAAGGCGTCTTCACGCCAAAAGACCCTGCCGCGGTGGGCAAGGTGGACGCCTATCTCAACGAATTGGTGGCTATCGCCACCGTCATCGACGCCGAAAAGTTGTTCGGAGAAGATGTCATTTTCCTGAGCGCGGGCGGAAGCAAGTTCTTCGACCGCGTCGCCGCAATCTTCACTGCCGCCAAGTTCTCGAAGCCTACCGACGTCATGCTGCGGTGCGGCTGCTACCTGTTCCATGACGTTGGCATCTACGAAGAGGCCATGGCCCAGCTCTACGCGCGTGACCCCGTGGCGGCTGGCCTGGGCAAGCTCGTGCCCGCTATCGAGATCTGGGGCCAGGTGCAGAGCATCCCGGAGGCGCGCCGCGCCATCGTCGACATCGGTCGCCGGGAATCGTCGTACGACGCAGGCCTGCCGGTTCCGAGTCTGTACGTGCGCCCGGGGCCATCCCAGCCCATTCAGAAGCTGGAGAGCGCTTCGACGGCGCGGCTAAACGACCAGCACTGCTTCCTCGACCTGGCCGACGAATCGCCGCTGCGCATCGGCGACCTGGTGGGCTTCGACATCTCCCACCCCTGCACCGTGTTCGACAAGTGGCAAGGCGTCTATCTCGTGGACGACGACTACCGCATCCTCGATTTCATCCAGCTCGAGTTCGCTTGACATGACCGTCCATCAACGCATGGCATCCGTCGGGTTGGAACTGCCACCATACGTGCCTCCCGCTTGGGCCTACAAGGCAATTACGGTGCACCGGGATGTCGCCTACATCAGCGGCCACATCGCGAAGACCTCCGATGGCGTACTCCACACCGGAAAGGTCGGCGCCGACGTGTCGCTCGAACAGGCTTGTGAGTCCGCGCGGCTGTCCGTCCTGAATGCGCTGGCAACCTTCGCGCACGATGTAGGCCCGCTCGATCGCATCGAAGAGGTGCTCAAGCTCGTGGTTTTCGTCGCTTCGTCACCGGAGTTCCATCTGCAGCCAAAGGTGGCCGATGCAGCGTCCAAGCTGCTTGCGGACATCTTCGGCGAGCGCTGCGGTCATGCGCGTTCGGCGGTCGGAGTGGCCGTACTCCCCCGCAATAGCTCGGTCGAAGTCGAGCTCGTCGTCGCACTCCAGCCGACCTGAGCGCCGCACCAGCATACGGGTTCGAGAATGGCCAAGTCGTACTCCGATCTGCCAACCATCATCGACGTGGCCGAGACCGCCCAGGTCTCGGTGGCGACGGTTTCCCGTGTGCTCAACCACAGCCCCCAAGTTGGAGCTGCGAAGCGCGAGCGCGTGCACACAGCAATCAAAGCGCTCGACTACCGACCCCAGCGTTCGGCGCGTATCCTCGCCGGCGGCTCCTCGGGACTTGTGCTCCTCCTCCACGGGGGCTCCATCGACCCGTTCCTGGCTCGATTCCAGGACGAAGCCGTCCGGGCGTGCAGCGAGGCAGGACGCCACCTGGTCGTCGACCGCTTGGACGTCGACTCTGCGAACTGGCTTGACTACCTCGAGCGCCTCATCGCTTCCATCCGACCCGACGGCGTGGTGCTGACTGGCGCGATGTCGTCAGAGCCTGCTGTCCGTGGCACGCTGCGACTGCGTGGCATCCCTTACGTCCGGCTCATGCCCGGCGGGGATCCCCATGAGTCCGGTGGCATCACGACGGACGAAGTGGCAGCAGGCGAGGCTCTCGCACGTCAATTGCTCGAACAAGGACACACGCGCATCGGGTACCTCACGCATTCCGGCAGGTTCGTCGACCCGTGCCAGCGGGGCGTTGGACGTGCGCTGTACGCGGAAGATCTTTCGCTCGAGGCGCAGCACGTGCTCTACGCATCCGCCGTGCAGGTTGTGCAGGAGATCAAGACACTGCTGACCGGTCAACACCCGCCGACCGCCCTGGTTGTGGCTTCGCTAGGCTTGGCGGTCCAGGCACATGCGATTGCAGCATTGGCAGACCTGCCTATCGCGCTCGCCTGCTTCGACCCCGACGGGCTGTCTCGTGGACAAGAACTGCCCTTCCCCGTCCTCCGGCGTCCAATCGCAAAGCTCGCCTCGGAGTCAATCGCCGCGCTCCTGAATTCAGGAACTTCGGCGAGCGACGACCGCGCAAGGACTCGGCGCATCGAGACGCCGGCAATCGTTCCGGGCTTGGCCGTTAGCGCGTAGAGCCTCGGTCGATTTGAAGTCAAGTTCCGGCTGAGAGGCCATTGATGGGCGGCCCTTGCTCGTCAGGGCAAAGCGCACCATACTCGCCACGCCCGATGGAGAACGCAGCGCGGTCCATCGAAAAGAAGAATTCATTCAGCGGGGAGAGCGGTATGCGTACCTATGTCCTGGTCGTCGCGAGCCTGTGCTTGGGAGGGTGTGCCACCCACATCGACTACGCCGCCTACAAGGAGGGCGAAGGCCTCCCGGCGAACGGTATGAAGTTCGCACTCCAGAGCGGCATAGTCACGTTGACTCCGGCGCCGGCGGCGCCGGCAGCCGATCGGGGCGCGGCCAGCAACCCGGCAGGCGCCTCCGAGACAACACCTGCCGCAACCAAGGCACAAGCGTATCCGAAAGCCGTCGTGGCACATGCAAGCGCTGCCAGCGGTCAGTCTGTCGACCCGAGCGGCGACGCTGGCAAGGCTTCGGGCGTCGGCGCCGACAGTTGCAAAGACGCCAAGGCTGACGGAAGCGACTGGTACAAGTGTTTTAGCGGCGTCAAGCCGCAAGTCGGCTTCGCAGCGGCAGATGACGTGTGGGTAGCTAAGCCTGCGGATCCCTGGCCGCACTTCACAACGACAAAGGTAAGCGGCCAGGCTCTTGGCGACAGCGACATCTCGTACAAGCAGGTGACGGTTACCTATGCCAACAACACCTCTGCCATTATTCAGTCTGCCGGTGCAGATGCAGCCGCGGGCTTTAGCATAGCCGGACCGTGGGGCGCGGTGGTTGGCGGAATCGCAGGCGTGGTGTTCACGAAAGGGCCCGGTGTAGCAGCACCGTCACTCAAAAATTGGGTCTGCCCTGACGCCGATTCAAAGGTTGATATCTTAGGCGCTCCCGAATTTTTCAAGGCCCCGGCCCCGGCGCTCTCACTCCCGGTAGTGCTGGACATCGGGAAGGCCATGGCCGGAAATCGCGCGCTCATCCAAAAATCGCCGGAGTTGACGAACGCGATTGCGAATTGCTGGAGACCAATCCCAAACAACTTCGGTCTTGGTACCGCAGATTTGAGTGGGTGGTTCGGACGGCCACCGGTTGATGACCAGGGCAAAGAGTGGCCTCTCAAAGGTGACGGTTGGTTCTTCCGCGTCATTCCCGCAGGTACCCCTACGCCAGCGCCACTGCCAGTTCCTCTCGGATCAACTCTCGCGAAGAGCTACTTCGATGCTGAAGGAACGAAGGACTCGTTCCCGTTTGCGGCATGCCAGAAGGTCGACGTCCAGGTGACATGGATTGGCGAGCTGGTTGCCGCCATGATTGCGCACGAAAAAGCCGTGTCCAAGGACGCCGCCAACATCGGCATCAGGTACATCGCGTACAAGAATCTTAAGGTAGCGGACCCAGACTTCGTAGATGTCGCAAAGCTACCAAATGGTGGCATCGTGACCTTCCATAGCGACTGTGGCGCCAACGTCGTGGTCAACGCGTCCGCCGGGTTCTCCACAACTGTCAGCGCGGCTCTCACCGAAGCTCAGGCCCTGCTGAAGGCGCAAAAGGACGCGGCCGCCAAGAAGTAGGCAGCCGCGGGATTGGCTAATGTGCGCGAACCGGCGTTTCGCCGGGCCAACGTCTCTTAGAACCAGATCTCGACCTGTGCACCGTAGGAGACGGCATTGGTCTTGTTGGCCGGGAAGCCGTAGTTGTTGTTCGTGTCCGCCGCGGCCGCCTTGTTGTAGTCCGCGTAGGTCACGTACAGGCGAAGCTCCGGACGCTTCCAGAAGCCTGGGCCGGTCGAGAGCGCCGGGCCGACGGTGACCTTGGTAACGTTTTCGTTCGAACCACCGTTCGGCTTGAGGCTGGTGTATCCGATCTCGGTGAGCCACTTCAGGTTCTGGGTGAACGCCCACGAGCCCCGGCCGCCGACCGTCCAGTAGTTCGAGTTGCCGCCAGCACTCGCGGGTGCCTCGTTGTGCTGGTAGAGCGCCAGCGCCTGGCCGCCGAACGAGCCGATCTGCCACGAGGGACTCTCGACAATGCGCCAGGTCTTGTATTCCGAGCCGTGCGAGCCGTTGTCACTGATGCCCTGGTTGATATCGGTCGAACCCTGCGCGTACTGCAGCCACAGGTGGTTGCCGCCGCCGAAGAACTTGTCCTGCACGTGCTCGACGTTGAAGCCGTAGCCGCTCTGCCCCTTGACTCCGCCTTGGGAGTCGCCGCGCGAGTAGGTGGCCACCAGGCGCAGCTTGCCGTCCGGGTTGACCGGGATGTCGTAGAGCTGGGCATGCAACCGGCCCACGCCGTTGTTGCCGCCGGTGGTG
>FTCQ01000099.1_pt1 | contig 8298 bp, 8 predicted proteins | sample 1639821 | NCBI WGS metagenome assembly FTCQ01 (sample SAMEA3914869, study PRJEB12502) | metagenome | biome: forest; material: soil | place: USA | collected 2012-03-12 | depth 0.1 m | reverse complement strand
CCCGTACGAAGACTGGGCGGAAACCTGGGCGCATTACCTTCACATGGTAGACGCCTACGGAACAGCTCGAAGCTTTGGGCTAGCGCCGACGCTCGCCAAGCTGGAATTCGACCCCTTTACTGCCGACGCGCTGCAATTCAACGACGACGCCGCCGACGCTTGCACCGATGAGTTCCTGGGCATGATCAACGGCTGGACCGAGCTCACCATCGCGCTCAACCAGGTCACGCGTAGCATGGGAGAGCCCGACTTCTACCCTTTCATCCTGTCGTTGCCAGCGGTCAAGAAAATGCATTTCATCCACCGCGTCGTCACGGCACAGCGCGCCGCGCTCTAACTAGCCGCCTAGGTCTGGACGGCAGACGATCAAACGCGTGCTTCGACAATTGCGCGCGACCGAGGTGGCCCTCAACGTGCGAAGCCCAGCGCCTTGGCCGCCGCGTCCAACGTCCTGCCGGCCTTGGCGTAGCCTTTCCAGGCGCCGTTGCCGACATCGAGGCGGGTCTGTGCCGAGCGGATGGTCCAGTGATCGCCGCCGCGTAGATGCGGCAATTCGTCCCAGGTCACGGGCACTGAAATTCCGATCCCCGGGCGCGACCTCGCCGACCATGCGCACGCCGTCGTCGAGCCTCGCCCGTTGCGCAAGTAATCGATGAAGATCTTTCCCACACGATTCTTGCCGCCCGCCTTGTTGACGAACATTTGCGGGATGGTCGCCGACATGTGATCGACGACGGCCTTCGAGAAAGCCTTCGACGAATCCCAGTCCGCCTTCTGCTTCAGGGGCACCACGACGTGCAGCCCCTTGCCGCCACTCGTCTTCAAGAAAGCCGGCAGGCCCAGGTCGCCCAGGAACGAGCGCATGAGTTCAGCGGCCTGCTGGATCATCGGCCAGTCGACGCCTTCACCTGGGTCGAGGTCGAAGACGACACGATCTGGGTGCTCGTAATCCTTTGCCGTTGCGTTCTGCGTGTGCACCTCGACCACGTTCCATTGGGCGGCTGACAGTAGTCCGTCGGCCGTGGCGACCTCGAGCATCGGCGGATGGTCGGGATCGAGCGCCTCGTCGAGCTGTGCGATGCCGGGCAGCTTCTCGACCTCGGTGTGCTTCTGGAAGAAGAGCTGGCCACCCACGCCAGCCGGCGCGCGAACCAGCGACACGGGCCGCCCGCGCAGGTGCTCCATCATCAGCTTGCCGACAAGTCCGTAGTAGCGGATCAACTCCACCTTGGTGATGCCGGTGGTGGCATCGATGACTCGCTCCGGGTTGGTGATCCGAAGCTTCGTGTTCAACGCGTGAGAGACGGGCTCCTCTCGCGGGGTGGGTATAGCGCGCGGAGCCGCCTTCGCCGGGCTATGGGCTTTCGAGCCGCGGGGCGCGGCGGATGCCTTTTCGCGGACGATCGCTTTCGGATCCTTGTCCAGGCGCAACGCGTGGAAGACGGAATGCCGGATGTGTCCCGAGCTGGTCCACTCGCCAAACGTGACCTCCGCCACCAGCTTGGGCTCGACCCAGTGCGGACGGCCCGGGATGGTGTCGCCCTTTGCAAACGGACTAGCGACGGCCGCGACCAGGTCGAGTTTCGCGCGTGTCGAGGACAGGGCCATCGAGTCGAAGCCGGCGCCGACATTTCCCGCATATCGAAGCTTGCCGCCTTCGTACACGCCCAGCAGCAGCGAACCAATGCCCGTCCGCGACGCCTTCGGATCCGTCCAGCCCCCGATCACGAACTCCTGCCGATGGCTGCACTTGAGCTTGATCCAGTCCGATGACCGCGTGGATCGGTATGCCGAATCACGCCGCTTGGCGATGACGCCCTCGAGCCCGAGGTGGCAGGCCGAGGCGACGATGCTCTCGGCCGGTGCATCGAACGCCTCGCTGAACTTCACGGCCTTTGATGGCGAGGCGGCCAACACGTCACGAAGCGCAGCTCTTCGGTCTTCCAGTGGAACGTCGCGCATGTCCAAGCCGCGCAGGAAAGGCGCGTCGAAGACGAAATAGGCAATCGACTTCGCGCGCGCGGCGTCAAAGGCATTCTGCAAGGCCCCGAAGTCAGGCACGCCTTTGTCGTTGAGCACGACGATTTCGCCGTCATACCAGCCCGGTGGCAGGTTCATGCGGACGAGCTCCGTGCGCAGGGCCCTCAGCTTGTCGGACCAGTCCTTTCCGTTGCGGGTGAAGAGCTTGATGTCCGAGACGTCGATTCGCGACAGCAGGCGGTACCCATCGAACTTGATCTCGAAGATCCAGTCGGAGTGGTCGCCCGGCGGCGCATCCACCAACGTCGCGAGCTGGGGTGAAAACTTCTCGGGCAGGAGAGCGGACTGCGCACTCGGACGCGGGGCGGGTTTGGCCGTAGCGACGCGCCCCGGTGCCGCCTTCTTGCGTGCGGCAGGCTTGGAGACGGCTTCGACCGCGGCGGCCATCTCGGGCGCTGCCCGCTTGGCAGCCGCCTTCTTGGCAGCCGCGCGTCTCGGGCGCGCGTTTGACAGCCCTTTGACGCTGTCCGGAAATTCATCCACGACGCTGAACTCGGATGCTGGCCGGACGAACTCGTCCTTTTCCTTGATCAACAGCCACGGCTCTTGCTTCTCGCCGCGACCCTTCATGCGAATCAACGCCCACTTGCCCTTGAGCTTGTGGCCGTGCAGCTCGAACTTGAGATTGCCAGCCTTGAGGCCGGCGTGGGGATCGCCGATCGGAAGCCAGGTCCCGTTGTCCCAGACGATGACCTTACCGGCACCGTATTGACCTGCTGGAATCATGCCCTCGAAGCTGGAATACGAGATCGGGTGATCCTCCACATGCGCCGCCAGACGTTTGTCGCGCGGATCGTAACTCGGCCCTTTGGGGACGGCCCACGACAGCATCACGCCGTCGAGCTCGATCCGGAAGTCGTAGTGAAGCCGCGTTGCCCAATGCTTCTGGACGACGAAGCTGAGATCGTCGAGGCCCTCCTCACCGCCGTCGGCCGGCTCGCTGGTGATCGAGAAGTTACGCTTGGCTTTGTAGGCAGAGAGCTTTTCGGCGGCCATGGAACGCTCCTGTTTCCTGAATTTGCGATGGCTTTCGATGCCCTCGTTGATCACACCACGTTTTTCGCCTCATTGCGCAAATCGCGTCAAGTTTGCGGCTCGAGTTCATGCGCCATTTGCGCAGTCAGCCGCGCTGCTCGACGCAGATGCGCAATCGATCGGGAAAACGCTCCAAGACGCCTGCGTAAGCCACGCCACTGACGTCGTCGCTGGGCCATGTCCACCGGCATCAGAAGTGGCAAGTCGCGAGCCACCGACAGATGCGAACTTGCAGACATCACGCCTTGCAGCCGTGCTGGGCGGCTTGGGATCAGCCGGCGCTGAATTGCCGGATGAACTGAGTCCCGCCATGAAAAAGAGGCTTTCTCACGGCATAACGTCACGCACCAGACCGCACGGCTCCGCCGCCCCTCCGGTTCCTCGCGTGCTTGTCGAAATAGATTGAACAGATCCATTCCAACTGTCGAGCAGACTCACCTTGAGCCCGACTGATTTCAAGTGTGAGGAGCCCGAGCAGATGTTTTCGTTCCTGGTCGTCGATGACGACATCGACGTGGCCGACAGCCTTGCGGAAGTCCTGCGTCTGGCAGGTCATGACTGCGTCATTGCTTACGATGGAAGGGCCGCGCTCGATGAAGCACGTCGATTCCGCGTTGACGCCGTGATCCTCGACATTCACATGCCAATGCTCGATGGCTTCGAGACTGCCAGATGCTTCCTGAATACTCAGGAGCCTCAGCGTCCTCTGTTGATCGCGCTCACCGCGCACGTGTCATCCGAGGCTCGGGTAAGCGCCATGAAGTCCGGCTTCGACGGGTTCCTTGCCAAGCCTGCCAATCCCCGCCGCCTGCTTGACCTGGTAGCCAAGTTGTCGAATGAAAGACAGGTCGCAGCCCTTGCACCGGCCAACAGGTGTACCTCGTCGACGCCCGAGTCGGACTTGCCAACGCACTGCGTCGGCGCCTGAATTTGCAGCGGCACTGGAAAACGTTAGGTCGACGTTGATCCCGGCGACCGCACTTGTTCGCGCTGTGCAGCATATTCCAGGGCTTCTACTCGTCCGACGAACTGCATGACGCGACGAACGCCGTCAGGAGTCAGGAGCACGCGATCAGGCATCGCGAGCTCGGGTATCGCCAGGCCGTCCTGGCGTTCTTCGAGGTACCGTTTGAGTTCCGCAACGGCACTGACAAGCTGAGTGGGTTGGACGGGCGCGGTCCTTCCAGTGACGAACAGGTTGTCCCACTGGCACACGATCTTGCAGGCATGCCCAATGTCCATACAGTCTCCGTTCAGCGAACAACCGACAGCTGCTTCACAGCGGAAATAGCAAAACTCATATAGAAGTCTACGCGCTGGAGCGACGCAGTTCTCAGTTGCTCCGCACGCTGAAACGCGCCACGTCTCCAAGAAACATGGTGCAGTGTTGCAACACGCTGCTGGCCTACGACATGCGGAGCGCTGATGCGGACGATCGCCGCCCGATGGCCGTTAGCGGAGTTCTTCAAACGCCGCTCTTTACCCAGGCATGGCTGTTGCACAAGGTTAGATGACTGCAACCGAAGACTGCCATGATCACCGAATCGAAAGAAGAGGACACTGCTCAGCCACGCCTGGCCGCCGGCTCCCTTGAACTGCGCGTATGGGGAGCGACCGACGAACAACTAGCCAAGGGCCTGACGCGGGCCCGACAAGTCCTGACATCGCGAGGCATCACCGCGGGCCGCGCGTTCATATGTCACTCGGCCATGTTGGCCCACGAACTCGACCCATCGTTGCCCTCGCCAGGCGACGACATTCGCAGGGATGCCGCCGTCTGCAAGGAGGCCTGGGACGCCGCCATCCTGGCAGCGGGCGGCAATGCTGACAGGGGCGACGCGCTCGCCTTCGAGCAGAGCGCGGAAGATGCGCGCCTCTGGGATGTGATTCCGACGCTGCGGGAATGGCGGATCAAGAACGCCGAAGCATCGACGGCCAGATAATTCGAAAGCCGCGGGGCACCTGCCGGCACCCGGCTTCCAGGGGCTGTGGTGTCAGGCGAACGCCACTTCCCGCGTTAGCTGCGCTACCGAGGAGACTTCTTCGGTGATGACCTCAAACCTCGTCAGCTTGTTTTGTCCGAAGCACATCGTGATCGGCACATCGCTGGCGTCACGACCGCGAGCCATGACGATGCGACCGATCCTGGGCACGTTGTGGCGGGCATCGAAGGTATGCCAACGGTCTCCCAGGAACACCTCGAACCACGCGCTGAAGTCCATGGGATACGGCACGGCCGGCACGCCGATGTCGCCGAGGTAGCCCGTGCAGTAGCGCGCCGGAATGTTCATGCACCGGCACAACGTGATCGCCAGGTGCGTGTAGTCACGGCACACGCCCACCCGCTCCGCGAACCCTTCGCGGGCGGTACGCGTGGCCCTAGCCTGCTGATAGTCGAAACGGATGTGTTCATGCACGAAATCGCAGATCGCCTGAACTCGCGCCCATCCACGCGGCACGTGCGAGAAGCGGCTCCAGGCAAATTGCATGAGGTCGCTGTCGACCTCGCAGTAGCGGCTTGCCAGTAGAAACTGCAAGGTGTTCACCGGCAGGTCGCAAGGATCGTGTTGTGCGGCGCTCCAGTCGACCGCATCAGGCAGGCCGGAGTCGCGGACGACTGCGTCGTTCCTGAAACGCACCCGCGAGAAGCCTGTCGGCACGTTCACACGGCCGCAGCGGTTGCCGAAGTTGTCGACGTAGTCTTCGCTCCGAAGCGGGGGATCGATCTCCAACGCCTCCGGGGCCAGCAGGTCTCCCTCCCGCGAAGGATGGACCTGGAGAAGGTGAATCAGCGCCATCGGGGAGCTGACTTCGAGTTCGATGTCGTAGCCGATCTTGATCAACATGTTGGGTCCACGTGTTGCGGCGCGCTTGTGCGCCGGCAGTCAAACGAATTGAGACGGCACTGCCGTGCTGGCCGCGTTCCAGCAACCGTCAGGCCCGCTCAACAGTCCGCGCTGCTGCCGTTTTCTGGAAGGCTAATTGCCCGAAGCGCTGGCCTGGGCTCGCTCGTTGCCCGATTCATTGGCGAAGCATGCCGACACAAATTGCAAAGAGATCCTTCTTGCACCCACCGGCGCGCTGTCTCATAGCGACGTCGCGGAGGCACCTAACCCCGCCTCGGCCATCTCATGGCGCGCGACAAGCTCGGGCTCGGGCGCAGCGGCCCTCTCACTAATCGTGCTCATCCTCGCACGGGGCTCGGCCTGTCGTCGGTGCCTTCCTTCACAGACGAAGGCGCCAGCGCCTTGACACTCGGCTGGACGTCCGTCTTGCTGGATGCGATTCCGAAGGAACCCTCGGCTGTTGCCGATTTGCCCAAGCACGAACTGACCTGACCGCACACACGTGGGACTGCTCCTCGATGCACCCCGACACCCTGCCAGGTGCTCTTGTCGATGTTGATCGGGACGCTGCAGAAGTGCTGGTCGACCTGTTCACGCGTCCGGCTTCAGCGCAGTCTCGGTCGACGACGGCGCACAGGCCATCCTGGCAAAGGCGGCGCTGCAACCGCGCCTCGTCCTCATGGATATCGACATGCCGCGGCTGGACTGCTACAGCGCCGCATCGGTCATTCGGCGATCGGTAAGCAAGCGACCTGTCAAGCTCGTCGCCCTGAGTCGTGGCGGACGCCGATCGCGTACTATCGATGACTGTGGCCTTCGGCGCGCATTCGCCAAGCCGATAGGACGCGCGCACCTGCATCTATTCACCCTCAAGGCAGGCCCTGCAAGGCAAATGCCGTGCATGGACTAGATGCTCGACAATTCCGCGCCCGGTGTTCTCCCAACAAAAGAAGCGTCCAGGAGATGGAGTCGCGCGATGGGCGATCGCGAATTCGTGGGCTGGCTTAGCTTGTAGGATATGCCCCTCGCAAAATTCGCGTACGACCCATGACTGCCGACAACATCGCCTTGAGCTTCGTACTCAACACGCCCCCCACCGAATTCATCGCGGACTGGCTCGCAGAAGCCGAAGCCGGCGGGGGCGCGACCGGGTCCGGCAAGAACACATTGCGCAACGACGCCACTGAGTTGCTGGACGCTTTGCGCGCCGCGATCGCCGGCGGAGCCGACCTCATCCGGATCGACGGCGCCGCCTGGGCACCCACCCGCAGTGTTCTTGCCGCATTGTCAGCGTCACGCGCGGCACAGGGCGCCACGTCGGGCGACACCAGCCAATTCGTCATGGCGCTCAAGCGCCCGTTGTTTGTCGGCCTCCAGAAGCATCTCGGCGCGGACACCAAGGCTGCGTTCGATGCAACCTGGGTGGCGTCGCGCCTGGTCGATCGCCTCGCGCAATTCACGGCCACCATCTATCAACGCTCGCGCGAAGACGTCATCAACCGACAGCAACAGGAACTGCTCGAGTTGTCGACACCGGTGGTCAAGTTGTGGGAGGGCGTCCTGGCCGTCCCGATGATCGGGACATTGGACTCCAGCCGCACACAGATGGTCATGGAGACGCTCCTGACCCGCATCGTCGAGACCGGTGCGGAGCTCGCGATCATCGACATCACAGGCGTCCCCACCGTGGACACGCTCGTGGCGCAGCATTTGCTGAAGACGGTGACGGCGATCCGCCTCATGGGCGCCGACTCCATCATCAGCGGCATCCGCCCGCAGATTGCACAGACAATCGTCCATCTGGGAATCGACCTGCAAGGCATCGTCACCAAGGCCACCTTGGCAGATGCCCTGCAGCTGGCGTTGAAGAAAGTAGGCTACTCCGTGAGTAGAGGCGCGAAGGCCTGATCGATGGACCGCATCCCGATTCTCCGGATGGGGCGCGCCCTGCTCGTCACCATCCAGATCGATCTGCAGGATCAGGTTGCCCTCGCATTGCAGGACGACCTGGCGGCCGCCATCGAGCGAACAGGCGCCAACGGCGTCCTCATCGACATTTCCGCGCTAGAGATCGTCGACTCGTTCGTCGGCCGCATGCTGGCCAGCATCTCGGGCATTGCCGCAGTGCTCGATGCCACGGTGGTGGTAGTTGGCATGCAGCCCGCCGTGGCCATCACCCTCGTCGAGCTGGGCATGTCACTCCATGGGGTCGTCACGGCCCTGAACGTCGAACGCGGAATGGCGTTTCTACTTGCGGACGATCGGACTCATCTTGACTGAGCAAACCGTCGGATCGATGCCGTTGGCGGGCGAACGAGACATCGTCATGTGCCGACAGCTCGTGCGCAGGTTGTCGCAGCAAGCCAAGTTCTCGTTG
>FTCQ01000034.1_pt1 | contig 9270 bp, 10 predicted proteins | sample 1639821 | NCBI WGS metagenome assembly FTCQ01 (sample SAMEA3914869, study PRJEB12502) | metagenome | biome: forest; material: soil | place: USA | collected 2012-03-12 | depth 0.1 m | reverse complement strand
GCGCACCGCGCGCTCGATCACCTCGGGGGAAAACTTCGGGGACTTCCTCATAGCTCCATTCTCAATCGAAGGAGCCTCCTCGATTTCCGGGGCGATTCATCGCCCTGTCTTTTTTGAGAATCGACTGCACAGCTACTACGCACTTGTGATGCGATCTGCTGACGCCGAAGTAGGGCAGTACTACCTAAGCGAAGAAGCGGAACTCGTCCGAGATTGCGTGAGATCGCTAGGACTGGCTCACCAGCCGCTCATTCGTGCGGGTGCTCGCGGCGCCGACGGACGCCGCTACGGCTACGAGTATTTCAATGATGTCGTTGCTTGCGTCAGAGCTCGCGCTAAGCACCCAGCCTTCCTGCAAAGGTGTCGACGCAGGGCGGAACGCAGCAAGAGGCAGCATGCCAGCGGTCTCCGCTACATCGACGCGCTCTTTGCCCGCTACGCCAGGCTGCTGATCATTCGAGTTGATCTTGGCTATCGCGATGGTTTCCATGACATCGCAGACACCTCCCGGGTATCACTTCGTCGCGCTTTGGAAGATATCGGACGCTTCCTCAACAACAGCCGCTGCAACGTGCTTTTCAAGCACCGTGTCGGCTACATCCGCAAGCTAGAGACTGGCATCACCAAGGGGCATCACTTTCACGTGTTCCTATTCTTCGACGGCTCGAAGGTGTTGAAGGACGTCTACCTGGCCGAGCGGATCTGCGACTACTGGGAGCAGGCCATCGCCCCAGATATCGGGCTGGCGACGAATGTCAACAAGCGATGGGCCGGCAACCCGGACAGCGGCGTCGGCATGTGCAGTCACGACGATTGGATCAAGCGCGATCGGTTGTCGGTTGCGCACTCATACCTTGCCAAGACATCACAACGGCTGTGTTTGACCCACGACGGGGAGCTAGCCGAGAGCGCGGGTCGCCTACAGGTATACGCGCGCGGTGAGTTGCCGGCGCCCCGTGGAACTAGAGGTCGGACTCGCCGAACAGAGCGGAGCAGCGCGGTGCTTGCTTCGCTGTCGACGGCCCGGACGAGCCCGGCGGGCGTGCTCTCGGACGAAACGCGGGAGAAGCGAGAGCCATGACCAGATCGAAATTTGCCGCACGAGAAATGGTTGAGGCGCTGCGCGACCGCTCGCGCACGGGCGCGGAGTTGTGCGATCCCGCCATGTCACTTGGTGCAGACGTGCCGGACTTGTCGAGGTTGATGGACTTGCTTCGCTCGATCGAAGCGCTTCGGAAGAGCCGAGGGCGTCCATTCAAGATCACCAAGTCTGCGACGCCTTTGCTTCGATACTCGGCTATCGCGCAAGAGCTGATCGCCCATCTCTTTGCCGTGGCGCCACTCCTGAAGGCGCCCCCACCGGGTCTGCGATTCGACCCGCGGGTTGAGTTGGCCTCGGATCAGGCGCGTGAGCGCGGTTTGTTCGAATACAAGCGTTTTGCTTTCGAACAAGACGTGGAGCGGTATCCCCATCGTTGGTGCGATGCGCTAAACGGCATCGCGGCTCAAATTGGGGAAACGATGGCGGGACGGCAGCACCAGCGAGAAGTCATGAGGCACCAGCTCCGAGTCGACGGATGGGTGCGTAAGCTTCACGAGTACTTTGTGGAGGTGGCGGCGTTAAATCCGCGTGGAGTTGTCATGCGAATCGAGCTGCGAATGCGATACGGCGCGAGTCCTTGGCATAGCGCGCAAGATGCGCACCGAGCCGTGTCAGGATGGCTAGCAACGGTGAGCGGGCTCTTCGAGAAAGACATCGGAGGCTTGGCTTGGAAGATGGATCACGATGTGCACGACGGGTTCTTTGCCCACGTCGTTTGCGTGATCGCGAATCCGAAGAAGTGCGATCTGGCTGCTCTGAGCACGAGGGCCGAAAGCTGTTGGAAGGACATCCGCGGCGTCGATGGATACGTGATGGACTGTCGCATGCCGGGTCTGGATCTTCCGTTCCGTGGTACATCTCTAGACAACGGTGTGCCCGGCCTTCGAGAAGACCTTCACAACGCACTGGCGTACCTGGCGGGAACGGACGCCTTCATGTACTGGGACTTGGGGGCCTACTTTCCCGCGGTGGGCTTTCGGACAGCGCCTGAGATTCACCGCTGTGCTGTTGACGATCCGCTGTTCGAGGTCCCTCGCTGGCGGGCTGGCGCAGGCAAGCGCTACTGGGCCTAGCTGGAAGCGGACTTGGCGCCTGGCCGTTCCCGACAAGGGCAGATTGACCAGGCGCCAGATGGCGCCGTTTATGCCGGTGCCTGCTGCCTTGCGTGGCGGCTCGTGACGCTACTTCCCATCGCCAGGCGCGGCTTCGCTGTTGCTCGGAGTGGGCGTTGCCTGAGGCGCCGCCTCCGGTTGAGAGGCTGCCGCCGAATCCTGAGGGGCGGATGATCCCGGCTGCATACCGAGGGCGCTCCGCACCTGGTCGCAGCTCAGATCGTGTTCTCGCCATCCGTCGCTGAGTCCCCTAACCAGCGCGCTGAGTTCGCCAGGGCCGTCGTCCGGCTTTTCCATGTGGCTCGGCAGAAATTGGATGAACATTTCGTTCAGCGCCACGGGTGCGCCGTTGGCGTCGTTGAGGCCTGCGTGCGTCTCGACGACTTGACCTTGGTTCACCACGTACGCCAAGACTTCCGTCACTGAGCTGAACTTGGCGAAATAGTCTCTGGTCAACTGCTCGTGTTTCACGACCAAAGGCTGTGCGTCTACGCCTTTGCAGGAGGTTGATGTGATCCAAGTCAGCTGCCTTCGTACGGCAGCTGTGGAACTTTCAATTGCCGAAGAAAACCGGTCCTGTGGCAATGCGATCTTGCAGCGGAACGTCACGACGTCTCGCTCGTATTTGTCCTTCCCGCTGACCCACTCCTTCGTACTGCAGTTCGGCTTCGCGTCCAGCACTTGGCCGAGGGTGAGGCCATTCGTTTCAGACGGTTGGCTCTTGACCAATTGGATTGCTGGATCGTTGCCTTTCGAGCATGCCGCGAGCGATGCGACAACGATAAGAGCGAGAGTGCTCCGCTTGTTCATTGCTTATTTCCCTTGAAATGGCTCTGTCTAGAACCTCGTTGTTGGAAGCACCTGATCTCGCTGACGTCCTCAGACCGAATCGTCGGTTCGCGCAGGAGCGAGTTGACGACCTCCTAGGTTGCATGCGGTGCCGGGTGAATCATAAGGGGTACTAAACACCGTGGATTCAAACGCGCCATCAGTTGAGCATGCAGCACATGTCTCGACGTGCCGCCCAGGCGGCTGACGAATTGCCTCTCCGCCTCGTATTTGCCAAGAACCTGCGTTTGGTACGGGTGAACGCCGGCGTTTCACAGGAGCGGATGGCAGCAGAGGCGGGCTTGGACCGTGCGTTCGTAGGAACGCTAGAGCGTGGACAAAGAAACATCTCGATCGACAACATCGAGCTTCTTGCCAAGGCTGTGGGCGTCCCGGCACGCGAACTCCTGAACCCGGACCTCGCCGCCATCCGAGGCCTGGACGTGACACTCACGCGTTCACCTCGAAGCGCGCGACCTTACCCCGTCAGTCGCCGCTAGATGGAGGATTTGATGCAGTTGCTCAAAGAAGGAGCTCGACTGCTAAATCCAGTGCTCGTTGCTTGACGACGGCGCCGCGACCGAACCAGGCGCTGTCGAGGCGGTACTCACGATTGATCGCGCGCCTTTCGTGGTCAACGAACTCTGTCACGGCGTTCAGCAAGCCCCAGGCCGTTCCTTTGGCGGATGTCAGTTCGGAACCTCTGCCGCGACCGTCGAAAAGCTCGTGCACGCGTTTGAGGGCCTTGGCGTTCGATGGGCGCGCATGGCTCTCCATTCGTGTGTCGTGCATGGTCATTGCCGGCGCGAGAACGCTGGTGAAGTACGTTTCAGCCTCATGCCTGGTGACTTTACGGTCGGCCAGCAGCTGAATGCGGTACAGGAATGATGCCCAGTGCGAAGTTGCGATTCCTAGCTGTCGCTTTACGGCCATTGGGTCGAACGTGGTGCTGTGGGGCACTCTCACCGCGTTGTCCAGCCCTCGTAGGGCTATGGCCAGAGTGTTGTTGCAGACCACTCGGACTGTGGTTGGTGTCGCTACTGTGGCGAGAGTGCCATCACAGGCGGTCGCCAGCAGCAGATAGCTGCAGACGGTATCCTGATTCTTGAGCATCGCATCCTGCCCGGTGCGCGCGAGCGCCCAGAGCTTGCGGCCCTGTTTGAGGACACCGGCTGTCTCCAGCTCGTAGCCGAAGACCTCCGTCAGGTCGCGGTAGAACTCCAGCACCTCGCGCGGCTGGACGACCTTGTAGCGATCGCCGACCACCGACAGTGCAGTGCCGGTGTCGCTGCGATACAGCACCTTCTGGTCGGCGTAGGTGAGGACAGCATGGTCGTGGTCAATGCCGTTGGTGCGGTAGCAGACTGGCGTCTCCCGGATTGACCAGTCCATGCCCGCTTGCTTCGCCCAGGCTTCGAGCGGCTGACTGGGCTGCAGTTGATTGCCGAGGCCATGCCAAGGCGTGGATCCGACGAACGCCATGTTCTCGAGTAGATGAGCCACGTGGCCTCCCGATCAAAGCGGATGGATCAAGTCGTCCGGAATGATGCGATGGGCCATCGTCAGGCCCACCACCACTCCGGCGCAGAAGATGATTGCGAACGCTTTCACAAATGCCATGGGGTTAGGGATCACAGTCGGTTCCTTTTGGGTTCAAGCGCACACCGTTGTGCGCTCGCGGCTGTGATATGGGTCTGAACGAATCTGGAATGCACCAGCTGTAGAAGTCATAAGCGCCGCGTGTCCGCGCGGCGCTTATGACGGATCGCCCTGCACTTTGTATGGGCGGGTTGCAGTTGCCATCCCTTGGATGGAGCGCGAGTCGCCACTGCCGCCATGGCAGACTGGTCGCGCCCGCTTCTCGCAACGCTCGAGGAGCGACATCCACGTTTGCCGAGGAATCTCAAGACCGCGTAGTCGGTCTCCTCGCTGACACCGACCAGCGCCAGGGGATGGCGCGCCAGGTGCAACGGCATCTCCAAGGGAGCAGCGAATTTGTCAGCCAACAAGAATCCGAAGCCGCACGGAATCTTCGAGAAGCCCATCAAGAAGACGGAGGCGCTCACTCTTTCGCTCAATCGAGCAGCGTCGAATCGTGAAGGCGTGAACTCCTATGCGATCCGCAACGTGATCTTGCAGGAGGAGGAGACGGAACGCGTCTGCGAGGCGAACGGAAAGCCCGCGCCAGCCCGCAGGACCAGGCCTTTCTTCGTCCGATATGACAAGCAGGGCGTCACTCGGGCCGACAAGGGGTACACCAAGGAGCAGCTTGAGCAGGATGCCGAGAGGGACAGTCGACACTGTGTCACGCTCGCCCGAAACCTTGGGAAGGCGGGTCACAAGCGCTATGACGACGCCGACACGCAGCGCCTTCAGGAGGTCGACGCTCATCACATCGTGGCCAGCGGACATCCTGCCGCCTTGGGTTCCCGCTATATGCTCTTCGACTGGGGTATCGGCATCAACGACGCCGACAACGGCGTCTTCTTGCCCGCATCGGTGCTTGCCAAGCCTGAGAAATTGGCGAATGCGGTTGGGCACGACGACATCCATCGAAGCCCGCTCTACTATGCCCGCGTGGAAAGCCGTCTGATGGACGCAGACCCGGCGGACCAAGCCAGTGGCCGAGGCGCTCTGCGGAAGATGCGTGCCGACATGCTCAGCGGTGCATTCCCTGTGAAATGAGGAACGACGAATGGCAGTGTGGTTGATTCGACCGGGCGACATGCTCGATCGCCCGGTGCTGGTGGCGGCCGACAAGCAAGACGTCCGTGACCGGGTGTTCTTCACTGACGGTCGCATCAAGGACTTGGCGTACCGTCCCCCGGTCGAGCTCTACAACAGCGCGCCGAAGAAGCGGCAGCGTGAGCGCGCGAACGTCATGTGGTTGGCCAGCGGCTCGTTCGTGTTGGACGCAAAGGCACGCGCAGCGCTCGGCGGCTTCCTATCCCGTTTTGGAGAACTCGTCGAACTGCACCATGGCGGCGAGACGCTCTACCTTTTCAACTGCACGAACGTCATCGACTGCCTCGACGAGAGCCGCACCGAGCGCGCCGACGGTGGGCTGCTGGTCATCGAGGCAATCGACGAATCTAAGGTGCCATCGGAGCCTGCGGTGTTCAAGGACCCCAAGACGGTTCGCATGCGCATCTACGTCAATGACGGCGCCAAGGAGGTCATCGACCAGTGGGCGAGCGAGGCGGGAATCACTGGCCTCGAGATCGCGCCGATTGATCGCCTTTGAGGCGGTTACCTATGTCAGCCTTTGCTGAGGGCCGCCAGACCTTAGGATGCGTTTCACGGTCAACTGCTGCATCGCCTAACCGGCCAAGCCTTGGAACGGCGTTACACCGACTCAGTAGCTGGCCGAACCCACTCCCAATTTCCAGAGGAATTTTGCTGCCATGGCTAGTTGGTTGGAGGACGTCAAGCAGGCTCTTTTGAACATAGGCGGAATCGCTCACTACGAAGCGATCTATGACGAGATCGCGCGGATCCGTCCCGCGCCGCTTCCCGGGAGCTGGAAGAAGATCGTCCAACGAACCATTCAAGACAGCGCGCCGGAGTCCCACGGCTACAAGGGCACTCCGATGTTCTATTCGGTGGACGGGCTGGGTTCGGGTGTCTGGGGCTTGCGTGATCAGCTGAAGCTCATGCCAATTGCGTCCGATCTAGAGGAGCCAGAGCTGCCCGCGCGTGCAGTTCAACAAGTCTTCAGAGTTCTTCGCGACACGGAGATGACTCGGAAGCTGAAGGCCCTCTACAAGCATGAGTGTCAGCTCTGTGGACTGAAGCTGCAGTTTCCCGACGGCACCCGCTATTCGGAGGCCCATCATGTCCAACCCCTTGGACGTCCGCACAATGGTCCTGACGTAGCAGCGAACATCATCGTTGTTTGTCCGAACCATCACGTACTGCTGGACTACGGTGCAATCGAGCTTCATTCGACGGATCTGCGCGCAGTCTCAGGGCACGCGTTGGCCGCAACGTACATCGACTATCACAATCGCGTCATAGTCCGGCCAATCGCGGAGCGATAGGCGCAATTCCGGTCGGCGCCAGACGGCGGCGCCGTCACAGGTGGCCAAACCGGGCGCGACGGCCAACGATGACGAGCTCACTGTCAGGATGTGGCGCGCGGCACGCACATCGGACCGAACTGTGCTGGATACGTTCGGCTAAGATCACGAGATGAGTATCCAAAAAGTCTCATTTGGTGCCGTTCAGATCCAGAAGCTGCGCCGAGTCGCCTTGGATGAACACCTCCTATCCACGCTGGGGCTTTCGGTAGGAGACCGTGTGACCGTCGAACTCGACATCGAATCTGAAGCCATCGTGATCCGAAAAGCCAAGGCTTCAAAGGCCGCTGCCAACCAAACCTGCGATGAACATGCTGAATGACGCAAAGGGGGCGTCGGTCGACGCACCCGCGTCTGAGAGTGCTCGGCGTCGAAGCCTTGGGATCTACTACACCCCGCAGCATGCGGCAGAGCTGCTCGCTGAATGGGCGATTCGCCGTGCGGACGAAACCGTACTCGAGCCGAGCTTCGGCGGATGTGCGCTGTTGATGGCCGCGGTTGGCCGGCTGACTGAGCTCGGATCGGACGCTCCGGCGGCGCAACTGCTGGGCTACGACGTTGATCCGGCAGCGTTCGTTCACCTTCGTGCTTTGTTGAACGCTCCCGAGTCACTGGCGAACTTCACTCTCTCTGACTTTTTGAAGGTTAGCCCCGGTGCTCGATCGGCTGACGTGGTGCTCGCAAACCCACCGTTTGCTGCATATAGGCAGATGTCGACGCATCAAAGAGAGACGGTGCAAGCCTGGCGGAAGCAATATAGCGGCGGATTCTCCATGGAGGCAGCGCTTTGGTTGTACTTCCTCGCGCATAGCCTTCAGTTCCTAAAGGAGGGTGGACGGATCGCGTTCGTATTGCCGCGCTCATATTTGGCCAGCAACTACGCGGCTCCCGTACGAATTCGACTCGAACACCTCTTTCGATCAGTCCGAGTGGTTGAAGTCAACGAGCGTCTATTTCTCAGCTCTGGGGCGCAGGAGCGTACGTGTTTGCTTCTCGCCGACGACTACAGCCCACTAGGGCGGTCGCTCCCAGCCAAGACGGTGCATGTTGCCTGCGAGACCCTTGACAAAAACTACCTTTGGGCTGATCCAGACCTGCTGAAGACCGACCAACAGGCCGTACGGCAAGCTGCACAAGGGCTGATAGATCGCCTGAACTCTGACGGAAAACTTCGGCCGCTCGGAGATTTTTGCCGCCCTCTTATCGGCGAAGTGACTGGCGATGTTTCCTTCTTCGTCAAGCCAATGTCGGAGTGGCAGGCGCTTGGGATCGATCCGTCTGACCTGACGGCGATCATCCATGGGTCTAGCGGCACGCAGAGGGTGCTCATTCACGCGGATGATCCTGTAGCAGCGTACTTACTCACCCCTGTGTCGGACGAGTTGCCAGCGATCGCTGGCTACCTTTCGACGTATCCTGAAGAGATGCGGGCTAACAACCGCACCTTTGCCAAGAGGACACCCTGGTGGCGGGTAGGTTGTTGTACCGACGCAGTAGGCTTCGTTCCTAGCCTGCACAACGGGTATTTCCGCCTCATGATCAACGATGCCGAGATTGCCTGTACGAACTCGGTGTATAGGCTTTCGCTCACGGTGCGTAGTGCTGACAAGTTCGCGATTGGCCTAGGCGCGATGACGTCAATTGCACAACTATCGGCTGAACTTCTGTCGCGCAAGCTCGGCGGCGGAGCTCTAAAGCTCGAGCCTTCGGACGTTGGACAGCTGAGGTTGCCAAGCTCGCTCCTGACCCTTGATCCCAATGTCGCCAAAGAGCACCTGAAAGACGTCGACCATCTCATTCGTTCAGGGCACCTCTCGGATGCGCAGGCGGCAGCCGACAAGATTCTGCTAGTTGACCCTGGGCTCATGAGCGCGTCTGAGTGCGAGTCGCTGCGTGAGAAGCTAAACGAGCTGAGGCGCATGAGACGAACCCCCGCCAAAGTTCTCGACTAAGCAAGTTGAGGCCAAGGGCTAAGCGCCCAGGCGTTTGACCCTCCCGCGCAGATCTTCGACGTGGCAGAGAAGTAAGGGTTCCAAAGCCGACGTTGGGAAAGTCGCAGAAGTTTCGTGTAATCGACGTCTTGGCGAGCTGCCGTCCACTTGGGGCCTGCGAAATGGGAGAGGACAAAATCGACTGCCAGCATCAGGTC
>FTCQ01000085.1_pt1 | contig 9552 bp, 8 predicted proteins | sample 1639821 | NCBI WGS metagenome assembly FTCQ01 (sample SAMEA3914869, study PRJEB12502) | metagenome | biome: forest; material: soil | place: USA | collected 2012-03-12 | depth 0.1 m | reverse complement strand
GTGCGCACCTCGTCGAGGGTACGGCAAGGACGCAGCTTGCGAGCTTTGTGAGTTTGGCCCAGAGATGCTGGCGCCATTGGGCACCAGCCGAAAGTCACAGCCTCAGGCGGATGCTAAGTTTTACCTGGCGCTCTTGTTCGTACTCATCGACTTGTTGCACCAGGTCAGCGTAGGCGATAGAGCAACTGTCCTTCTTCTTGCTGTTTTCGCGACCCGTCATCAGCTCGCAGTTGAGTGGATGTGTGATGTAGAAGGGCTCGTAACCATTGCGGATGGCCGCACTAACAGAAACCTTGTGGTCCCTCACCCAGCCATTGGGGTTCAGTTTAGAGTCAAAGCTGCCGACGGTTTCGCACCAATCGAGCTTGTCGGCGCCAAAGATTTCTGGCAACCCGAACGGGTCGAACGTGAACAAAAACCCCTTGCGAGCCTCTACGGTATAGAGGTGTGTGTGGAGCGGACAGAACATTCGAACAGCGCGGGATTTCCAGCACACGCCGCAGTGCTTGCACTTGGAGTTTCGGAGCTTGCAGTAGGGGCCCGCTACAAGGCGCTTTTTCGCCCCAAGCTCTGATAGCGTCGTCTTTATACGTGACTTGGTAGCTGGGGAATGGCCCCCACGCGTTCTGTTGTTGTGCTGTGCCGCGCAGATGTTGTTGCAAAACTGCTTGCGACCACGTTTTCTAATCTCATCGAACGAGAACGTCCTTGAGCAATTCAGGCACTGGGTCGGGGCGCGCTCGTAAGCCTTTTGAAATTGGCTGCTTTGCGCGTGATGCGCCGCGCGTTGCTGCGCTTTGGATTCCTCCCAACCGGGAGCATGTGTGCGAGCGTGGGAGTTCGCCCCCTGCTGAGAAGAAAAGGATTTGGAGCAATGAGCGCACGCGTACTGGGTCGACACCCGGCCGTGTAGCCGCGCATCTTTAGCCCTTGTTCGGGATTTAGTCTAGTGAAAGTCCCTGGACTCTGTGTTCAGCCGCCCCAGCATCGGCGTCAGGTCGTCGATGCGCCCGGCGACCAGAATCATCACGTCGCCCTCCCGCTGCCAGGTGCCATGCACGCCCATGAGGCGTGACTTGAGCAGTGCATCGCGTTGATGCTCCCGAATCGCCTTGCGGACAATGACTTGCACCGTGCCAGTCTCGTCTTCGAGGCTCACGAAAATGATTCCTTTGGCGGTGTCCGGCTGCTGCCGGAGTGTGACGATGCCGCAGGCGTGCGCAATGCGTCCGTTCGGGTACTCGGCCAGTTCGGCAGCGGTCTTGAAGCGCAGCTCGGTTAGCTTGGGCCGGAGCAGGGCGAGAGGGTGACTGCGCAGGGTCAGGCCAGTCGATGCGTAGTCCCAGACGACTTCTTCACCCTCGAGGGCCTCCTGCAGCTCCAGGATGTCCTCGTCCACCGGCGCGTCGCGGAGTAGCTTCGGTGTCGACCGCAGCGCAGCAGCGTCCCACACCTGCTGGCGACGATGCCCACTCAGAGACATCAAGGCGTCTGCCGCGGCGAGCAGCTTCATCTCCGGCAAGTCCAGACCTGCGCGCCTGGCCAGGTCCTCCGCACTCTCGAACGGAGCTTCAACCCGTGCCTGCACGATGCGCTCCGCTGACGCCTGCTTCAGGCCAACAACCAAACGCAGCCCGAGTCGAACTGCAGGCGGGTGGGGTAGCCCTTCCAGCGTGCAGTCCCACGTGCTGTGCATCACGTCAACTCGACGCACCTCGACGCCATGCTTGGCGGCGTCCTGCACGAGCTGAGACGGGCTGTAGAACCCGAGCGGTTGCGAGTTGAGCATCGCCGCCAAGAACTCTCCCGGGAAGTGGCATTTGATGTAGCACGACGCGTAAACGAGGAGGGCGAAGCTGGCGGCGTGACTCTCGGGGAAGCCGTACTCGGAGAACCCATGAATCTGCTGGAAGATGGACTCCGCAAAGTCCTTCGTGTAGCCGCGCTCGGTCATGCCGTCGACGATTCGACCGTAGTATTTGTCCAGGCCGCCTTTGCGCTTCCAGGCTGCCATCGACCGACGCAGTTGGTCGGCCTCGCCAGGCGTGAATCCGGCAGCCAAGATGGCTACCTGCATGACCTGCTCTTGAAACACCGGCACACCGAGCGTTCTCCCAAGCGCCTCTTTCAGCGCCTCGCTGGGGTACTCGACCGGCTCCTTGCCTTGGCGGCGGTTCAGGTACGGGTGCACCATGCCGCCCTGGATGGGCCCGGGGCGAACGATAGCCACCTCGATGACCAAGTCATAGAACGTCCGCGGCCGCATGCGGGGCAGCATCGACTGCTGCGCGCGGCTCTCAATCTGGAAAACTCCGACCGTGTCCGCCTTCGAAATCATGTTGTAGGTAGTATTGTCCTCCGCCGGGATGTCCTGCATTTCGTAGCGGTATCCCTTGCGCATCGAGATGAATTCGAGCGACTTGCGAATCGCTGTGAGCATTCCGAGCGCCAACACGTCGACTTTGAGCAGCTGCAGCGCATCAAGGTCGTCCTTGTCCCACTCGATGACGGTGCGGTCTACCATCGCCGCGTTTTCAACCGGCACCATTCGGGTCAACGGGCCCTTGGTGAGGACGAACCCGCCCACATGCTGGCTGAGGTGGCGCGGAAGCCCAATGAGTTGGCCGGTGAGGACAAGGAGTTGCTGGACAACCAGGCTGTCGACGCTCAGTCCGACCTCTGCAAGCCGTTCCGGCATGACCATCTTTCCGTCGAACCAGTAATGCGACTTCGCGAGTGCGTCGACCAGCTCCGCATCCATGCCCAGCGCCTTACCTACGTCTCTAATGGCAGACTTCGGCCGGTAGCTGATGACCACCGCGGTCAGGCCGGCTCGCGTGCGGCCGTACTTCGAGTAGAGGTACTGGATGACCTCTTCACGGCGCTCGTGTTCAAAGTCAATGTCGATGTCCGGCGGCTCGCCGCGCTCCTTGCTGATGAACCTCTCGAACAAGACATGCTGTCTCGCCGGGTCTACCTCGGTGACGCCAAGGCAGTAACAGACCACCGAGTTGGCAGCGCTCCCGCGCCCTTGGCAGAGGATGTGCCGAGAGCGCGCGAAGATGACGATGTCCGCCACGGTCAAGAAGTAGTGCTCATAGGCGACCTCCTGAATCAACTGCAGCTCGTGCTCGATTTGGCTCTGCACCTTCGCCGGGATACCGGCTGGCCAGCGACGCCCAGCACCCTCGTAGGTGAGGCGGCGGAGGTAGCTTGACGCGGTCTCGCCTTCCGGGATGACCTCGGAAGGGTACTGGTAGCGCAGCTCGTCGAGGGAGAAGTGGCACATGGCCGCGACACGCACGGTCTCCGAGAGCAGGTCCTCTGGGTACGTCTGTGCGAGTCGAAGGCGACTGCGCAGATGCCTCTCTGCATTAGGCTGCAGTGCAGCGCCGCACTCGGTCAGGGGCCTTCCGACGCGCGTCGAAGTCATCACGTCCTGCAGCGCCTTGCGTGAACGCACATGCATATGAACGTCGCCCGTGGCCACCAACGGAATTGCGGTCAGCTCGCTGACCTGTCGCAGCTTGTAAAGCCACATCTCGTCGTCGATGAGGCGCAGCAGCTCAACCGCCAACCAGCACTTTCCGGTGAAATGGGTCAGCATCCACCTGGCGACGCGCACGAGGTCGTCCGTCGGAGCGCCCCGGTTCGGGGCAACCAGCACCAGGCAGTCGTCCAGCTCCTTTCGAGTCACGAGCTCGAGCGGGAGGTGGTACGTGCCCTTGGGCGCGCTCATCCGAAGTTTTGAGATGAACTCGCAGAGATTGCCATAGCCCTCGAGGTTCTGAGCCAGGACGATGAGCGTGAACGGCGCGTCGGCGAGCTTGAACTGCGAGCCGATGACGAGCGGCAGCTCCTGTTCTTTGGCGGCGACATGGGCCCGCACGACACCGGCGACAGAGCACTCGTCGGTCAGAGCCAGGGCGGTGTACTGGAGTTCCTTAGCACGCTCGACCAGTTCTTCAGGGCGACTAGCTCCGTGCAGGAAAGAGAACGCTGAGACGCAGCGAAGCTCGGCGTACGCGGGGATGCCGGCGCGCATGGCGGTCTATGCGAAGACGCCGTGGAGGTACCAAGCGACATCATCGGCCTGGCGCTCTTGAAAAATCCAGAGCACTCCGGCGTGCTCGCTCAGCGCCACCCAGTAGTCGCGCTGAACCTGCCTCGTCGCCTCCTTGTCGCCCTCGTCGACCCGATGCCACCACCCGCTCTCCACGCGATGCGGCCCTGCCAGCATCTGGAGCGTGCCCTGGTAGATAGGCCGGTGATTACGAATCGCAAGCTTCAAAGGCTCGGGCAGCAGCCACGTGGGCTGCGGCGTTTCAACGCTTGAAGTCTCGCGCGGCAGCTTCTCATCGGCAGGCAGCCAGAATTGGGCGTACTCGATGCGGTGGTCCTCGGTAACCACGGGCTTCACGACGTTCTCAGGCCCAATGCGGGCGGCGATGCGCTCCAGCACCTCGCGGAGCGACTCGCCTTGGCGCACGGTGTCTGGCAGAAGTGATGCGCTGTGCTCCTCCAACGGCTCGACGTTGTCGGCCGTCAGCGTTAGCTCGCCCACGGGGGCCAACAGCGTGGTCTTGCTCAGGTGCTCGTTCAGCAACCGGGCGAGGTGTTCCAAGTTTCGCGTGTACTCGCCCGTGCGAATCGTCAACTGTCCACCGGTGCCAGCGCTCTTCGACCGCATCGAGTCATGCGCCCAGTGCAGAGTGAATGCGTTGACGCCCGCGTGGCGCGCTGCGAGCCAGCCGCACATCTGCACGAGGAGCCGGCGAGCGCTGAACGCCAACGCCGGCGCCAGCTCGACCCGCGACATCAGCTCCAGCCGCGACTTGAACGTCTCGGGCAACACCTCCCAGCGGTGCACTTCCGGCTTGATGCCGTAGGCCTGGTCAAGGGCGGCGAGCAACTCCTTGTCGAAGCGCCGGCTAACGCCGCCACGCGGGAGCCTGCGGAGGTCCCCCAGCGTCTTGCACCCGAGACGAGCAAGAGTTGGGCGGTGCACTTCGACAGCGGAGAGCACTTCCATCGGCAGTGCGTCCAGTCCGTCATCAAGCGGCCTGGCCAGACCATCCTCGATGCCGGCCCGCGCGAACGAGAGCGCTGCCAGACTGGTCGGAGCCCAGGCGGCTATCGCAACGCCCAGCTCGGCGCTCTCCGTTCGGACACGCTCGCGCAGGCGACGCTTCCCGCCGAACAAGCGCAGGCTGGCCTCCACCTCCATGACGACGACTTCATCGACGACTGAAACGCGGGGCGTCCACTGGAGCGCCCACACGGCCAGGCCATGAAGCTCGTCGTCATGCGGAGATGCGGCGCCGGACGGCTTGTCGAGGAGTAGCGCTGCCCACAACATCGGCACGCTCCCGCTCGCGGTGTGCAATCAGCCGGCTCGGCAACCGCAGGCGCGGCGTCATGACGGCTTCCAGACCGCCCGGTACGGACGGGAGGTGAAGTTCGCCCTCGTGGACAGGGCCTTTGCGTTTGAGAATGTGCACGCGAAGCTCCCAGTCCACGCCGAACGTCGCGACGACGCGCAGAGGGGCCGCGGAGGCCTCGTGCTGGGCCGCCTCGGGCCGGAAAAGGATGACGGGGCCCTCACAGGCCTGGGCGCACACCTGGAGGCGCCTGAGCTGTTCTGGCCGCGCCTGAGGAAGCCAAGCGAGGATGGCACCTGTCGAGTTGCTCTTGATGAGCTGCTCAGCAGTCCACAGACGATGGGCCGGCGTTTCGGCCTTCACCCAGACAAACTGCTTGTCGCTCAGCCCGGCGTGGCGCAAACCGGCCAGGTGCGGCGTCTTGGGTGGCCCAACCACCACGACGGCCTGCCCCGCGGCGACGATGGCACGCAACGCAGGAGCCAGCAGGCGCCATTCGCAAACGGATGGCTGGGGCTGGAGCACCTCGGTGACCGAACGGCAAGGCCAGCCGCCGCCCGGCAACTGCTCATCAAGCGCGTCCCACCCTGTGCCGACCACCTCGGTGACGGGGCTTCCAAGCTCCGTGCCGCGCCAGACGGCCGCCTCCACATGGCGAGGCAGCGCGCCCTCAGCCGGGCCTTCCTCGCTCGGCGGCGAGGGGGTTGGCGGTGGCGGCGGAGAGGGCTCCGGCCAAAGGGCGAGGCTGGTTTGCATGACGAGACTGGATGGGCATACAGTATCGCCGAAGGGGCAATCCTGTCCAGACCTGTCGGCAATCCCGACTCCCACAAGGCGGCTTCTTCCACGAAAGAAGCGACACATTGGACTCATATGAGTCCAAATGCCAGCATCTCGGCGCAAAACGGTGCACAGGGAGTGGCGGTCGACAACCGTCACGGAAGTGTCATACGGCCTTCGCGGCGTCCGCCAGCTGCTCCGCGAAGCGGCGCGCCTGCCCGCCGTCCAATCCTCTAGAGCTGAGGGATAGCTATGCCGCAAGGACAACCGACCTAATCTTCAGCACGGCTCCATGTATGCCATCAAGCTGAGCTCCCACGCGCTGTGTGACCACCTGCCGAAGAGACAAACGGCATTCGCGGTTCCAGCTGGTTTGGAGCGGGCGCTGCAGGTTAACTTCTGCAAGAACCCTGGCGCCAGACTTTGGCGTACTCGCTAGATTGGAGGGGCGGGCAGGCGCTATACACTTGATAGAAACTTAGCCTAAGGAACATTTATGTCGCAGTCGCAACAAGGTACTTTGGTACCCCCAGCCAGCGAGAACGAACAAAGTCGTTTCGGCGTCAACGTCAAGACCTTCGGAATCCGCCCTGATGTTGGAAATTCGGGCGATGACGTGTACATCGACAATTGGGAGTACGAAAAGCCCGATGCGAAGTTCGAGTACGTGGGCGGTGAACGCGTGGACAACCCGGAGGGCTACTTCAACGAGAAGAGCGTCGTCGCCATTGCAGACGACGGGTACATCGCGATGGCCATCCCACTGGTCGACCTGGCGAAATACCTGCTCCAGCACGAGCCCGACATCCTGGAACGAGCACGCAAGGAGTTGGGAGCGGCCTAATCGCTGCTTGAAACCTTCTGATTCATGCACACGGCCCCGTAAGTTCAACGACTTACGGGGCTTTCTTCTTGTCGACTCCAATTGCCGCAAGACCAAACACCGCCGCAGGTTGACCCTTCCAACGTGCCTAAGGAGGACGTGTTCTCGTTTCCAGAGGGTTCGGAGCGTGCGCTGCAAGTCAATTTCTGCAAGAAGCCTCTGGGCCAGAGTTTTGCCGTATCGGCTTACAACGCTGGCCGAACTTGGTACGGGTACTGCGCATACCGGCCCGTGAATATCGAGAAACATCTGACCGTCTCCCGAGCCTACTACAGCGGTTGCCTGGCCGGGGCGTCCCAGGCATGCGATTCCCGGGTCTCTGACCGCGTTGTCACGCCGGCGGAGGCGCCTGGGCAGGTGACCCAAGATAAAGGGCCCCATCCGCGAGGATGGGGCCCTTGGATAGCGTATCGGGGTGACTCCGGCGACGGTCAACAGGTTGAACGAGGGGCTTGCCCTGGCCACCGCCTTGCAATTTTGTCGCCGAGGGCCCTACAGCGCCTGGACGAGGCGGGTCATCGACCGCTTCCCAATCCGGGCGGCCAGCTCCTTGACGCAGGCCTTGGCAACGGTCAGCGTAGATGGCTCGGAATGATGTTCGAGAAGCTCTTCGACCGCCGCGCCGGCGTAGAAGGACAGCTCCAAATCTTCGACTTCCTGGCCCATTGCTTCGACGCGCTCATGCAACGTAGCCAGCTTCGTATGCCCGTTGATGTCTTTCGGCCCCGCGAACTTGCCGGAGCCGCGAACCCGAACCAAGCGAACAGTGAGAGGGTCTTCCCATCCCGCGCTCGCCAGGAAGGCCGTGAACGCGCGAATTGCGTCTTGAGCCGTCGCCCCGACCTCGAGAAGCGGTGCGGTATTGCGATTCACAGCGGGCAGTGCGACCTGCGTTCGAGGGTCCTGCGCTCGTTTCTGGGCACGGTTGCGCACCTTGAAGTTGAACTCGCTCGGCACGCCATGGTGCTTCAAAAACTCGGTCACCACCGAGCCGAACGGCCTTGCATACAGCTTAGGCGCACGTGGCGCAGGCTTCCTATTCATGCACTCTCCTCTTGAATCGTTAGCGTACGAACGTCACGCGGCGTCTGCCAGCGGCTTATCAAGCAAAGCTTGGAGGCGGGCTACTTCCTTCTCTGCCTTGCGCTCCAGCTGAACGACGGCGTCAGTCATTTCCACCAGCGGCCAGACCGCCTCGCTCAGTGGCACGTCTTCAGCCAGTGCGGTGAGAGCAGCCTTCACCTTGGCAGCAACCAATTCGTGAACAGGAACCTTCGAGCCGAGGTAGGTCTCAAGCCTTGCCACCAAGGCGTCCACGGAGCGGGGCGAGTAGGCCTGTCGCTGCTTCGACTTTCGCATCTGTTCGGCCGCGGCTTCGGTGGCCGCCAGCTGCTTTTCGAGCTTTGCCACGCGCCGCGTGAGCCTTTCGGCTTCTTTGACCGCCTCAACTTCAGTCACGGAGGGCTTGGCCGGGCGCGCCTTGACCTTGGCAGCCGGGGATGGTGCGTCTGGCTTGAGGACGCGACCGATGGCCTTGTTCTCCGCGCCAATGCGCAGCGATGCAATGGGGGTGCTGGCTGGAAGCGACTGCGCGCGGAAGACCGTGACCTCGCTGGGCTTCCTACCCAGAACCCGGCCGCAAAACTCTCCGAAGGTCTCGCGGTCAGCGTGCTTGGCGGCCAGCCCTTGGGCCAGCCGCGGGGGCGTTGCACCTTCAAACTCGATAAGGACACGGTACCTTACGAACACGCGGCGAATGAACTTCGCCTTGTCTGCAAGCGACATAGCGCTCCTAGATGAACGAGAAGACGGCGGGATACGCCGCAACTAGGCGGGTAGGGCGTGCTTCAGCGCTTCGCAGAAGTCACGCACCTTGGACAGGTCAGCCCGAGTAAGCGAGATTGGGAGCAGAAGCGTCGCAACGCGACGCCCAGGCAGCTTGACCGTCCAGACGTTGGTTGGCACCGCCTTGACGCCTTCGACTTGCGATAGCTCGAGCGAAGCTGCCGTCTCGGCGTCTTGCTCGCCCCTGCGACGGGCCGGAATGGATTCTCGAATGGAGGCGCCCCACACAAACCGTGTGAAAGCACCCTTACGACCGACGACCAGCCTCCCCAGTCGATGCGTTTGAAGGAGCCGAAAGACGTCCCGAACAACGCGCTCGGGGAGCGCGGTCTTCCCCGCGACAGTCTCTACGAGAGTGTCCTTTCCATCGTCTCGTAGAGTCAGCAGGTAGTCGAAGATGGCACGCGCATCAGGATTGCTGACGCGCGTATGGGCTAGGCGCTGGCTACTGGTTGCCATGGAACGAGTCACTCCCTCATCAGGAGCCTCTAATGTGCCGTTAAAGGCTCAAAGAGTCAACAGGTTTTATTCGCCATATGACGCTTATGAGCTGAGTCGATGCCACAATCGACCAGAGCGCTGCCGCCCGAAGGCGAGTTGCTGCTCATAACCGGAGAATTTGATGAGGCATGCAGTTCCCATGTTTCCAGACAACCTTCCGAC
>FTCQ01000082.1_pt1 | contig 9989 bp, 14 predicted proteins | sample 1639821 | NCBI WGS metagenome assembly FTCQ01 (sample SAMEA3914869, study PRJEB12502) | metagenome | biome: forest; material: soil | place: USA | collected 2012-03-12 | depth 0.1 m | reverse complement strand
TCAGTGCCTCTTCAGCGGCAAGCCCCTCCCTGGGCCGATCCGCGTCCGCTACGGCCGCATCGTCGGTGGAAAGGTCGTCGACATAACAGATTGATGCTCGCTGCGTGCCCGCACGCAGCTTTGCCTGGCCGGGCCATCCCATGAGCCTCGGCTGGGCGGTACAACGAACGCGATGAGGGGGCGGCTCCCCGCCGTAGCAGGACGCACAGCGTCCACGGTGCAAGCCGGCCACGTCCCAATCAGGGACTGGCAACGTCATCGTAGAAATTGAACAGCTGACTCAGGCTGGCGGCTCATCGGCCGCGAATGACGTACCGGACAACAGCTACGGCCGGGCGTATCTGACGACAAATTTGTCGGAGGTACTCCTGTGCGCAAGCTTTCTGTTCGTCCTAGCCATTGCAAGTCCGCGACGGGACATCGTCGATCCGCGGCGTCGCTCGCCACGTCGCCACCCTCGGTGCGCGCTCCGGGCAGCATCGCCACGTTGAAAGACTTCACCCTCGCTCGCGACACGAGGTGGTTCAGGGCACGAGCAGCGCGATTTGAGCACGCTCAGCGCGTAATCCAAGCAGGAGGGAATGCCCGTCCCGCAGCGGTCGAGGCGACCTATCTTCCATGGGTAATTGATCCGCAACCTGCGAAGGTTACTGAGCGAGTCCATCTGAGTGTCGAACTAGCCGAGCGCACGGCGCCACGCTTTCGACTACCCTGGCAGGACGTGGTTCTCGCCTGTGAGTACACACGCATTCAGATGCTGTTGGACAGCCGCATCGGTCTGACCGGGGCCGTTGAGCGCCAGCTTCAGACGCTTCTGGACAGCAACCGCGGATGGCCAGATGACCGGGCATGACAGTGAACTGCTTGCGCGGTTCGATGAGTTGCTGCGTGCACTCGAGGGCTGCGTCGATGAGCGAGAGCGGGCGCGCCTGGTGAGTGAGTTCGCGGATGACGAGACCCGGCGTTGGGAGCAGTCGGCGATGGAGCCTCTCCGCGCTCGAGACGCCGTTGGCGATGAAGAACTGCTGAGTCGCATCCAGCAAGCGCCGCAGATGGATGAGACACCCATGTTCAGTCTGATGCGGAGCGGTTCGGGCACCGAAGATAAATCGCGGGCATCTCCGCTGAACGCGATGGATCTGAGGCGCTGGTTGACGGTGGGAGTCCTTGGCGCTCTAGCTGTCGTCTTTGGGACAGTAGCGAATCTCGGAGTTCGCTTCGGCTCCTCGCTGGTGCTTATTGTCTTGGCCGCCGCTTTGTGCGCGGTGAGCGCGGTGGTAGCAATGCTCGTTGCGGCTCAGTGCTTGCGGAGGTTCGACGTATCGCTTGATGACCAAGTTAATGTCGACCTGGCTTGGTTGCTCGAGCCTCGTAGACACAGTCATACGGCGGCCGAGCTTGGGCGTCACGTCAACGCGGGTCTCGATTTTGGGGAATTTCCGGGACGCCCGAACGGGTCGGATGCGGGTTCGGCGCTGAACCGCGGGTCGGTCAACGTGCCTACGGTGGCGTCACACATTCGTCTTCTGAAGCGAGCTCTCCAAATTCATTCGACCAAACTCTCAGTGCCTCATCTTCAAATGTCGGATGAATTCATGAGGGACGCCTTGAGCGGCGCGCTGTCGCCGCGCGGTTCAGCGGACGCTGCCTTTGAGAGCGGATATTTTGCCTTGCTGAGCGTGCTCGCAGGAGCCGAGCGCAGGGCGCATGAGCACCCGAGCCAAAAGGTCATGCAGATTGTCGGCAACAGGTTCGGCTTCGACGTTTCGCCAGGAGTGCGGATGCTCGACTCACGCTATTCGGTTGATGAGCGCCCGTCGTTAGTTGAGGCGCTAGCTTGGGCCGAGGACATCCGCCAACGCGTTCGCGCGCTCGCCCGCAAATGAACTACTTCCATCAGCTTCGGCGCAGAACGCCGGCAAGTTGTGTACCGGTTGCTTGAGATCAGGACTAAGGAAACGCTGTGCCCATTTGGACTCCTCCACCCGTCGCTGAGGCACCGGGTCTCTTACTCAGCGGATGGCGAGCGTACAAAGTCTTTGTTCCCGAAAAGTACGGACACCCGACTGCCCACCTGGTTGGCTACAACGAAACAGACGGGGAGGGACGAGTGTCTTCCGCTCTCGTCAAGTTTGACCTCGCCACTCGTTGCGGCGTAACGGCAAGCGGCCGTATCTATAGGCTCACGAACCATGAGGGGCTGGGCGGCGACGCTGCGTACGTGTGGAACAAATGGGTCGGGATCTACCAGGCGCAGGTGCTGGAGACATTGTCGTTGGAGGCACTGAATCAGTTCCTGCTCGCGGGCGGGCAAGGTTGATGATGCCGCGAATGAAGTCAAAGCTTGCGCAGGAAAGGTTGCTCGCGGGACTTGCGCGAGAGCGCGGCATCGACGATGACTTCGAGCATCACGTCGTCCTGTACGTGCTTCGCTTGTTGGACGATGACGACAACTATCAGCTGTTCTGCGAGATGGTGCGCGAAGACGAGGAGTGCGAGCAGGGGACGCCGCTAGCAGGGTGGGCTGAATTGCGTGGGTCCATTGAGCCGACTGAAGTTCTTAAGGAGGAAACATGAGCGTTGAAGATTTGATGAAGCTTCTTGCCAGCATGCCGCCAGAGGCTAAGGTAGTCATCAGCAATGGCCCGGAGTCTTGGTCGTTCCTGCAGGCCTCGCAGATCAATCGAGTGACAGCACTCTGGAGCACCCCCGCTGTATTGCTGGGCAAGCCACCAAAAAATCATCAGATCAGCTGAAGTCTCCCGCGGTTCCAGCGATCTGGGGAGATCTCGATGCGGTGTGAGCGCTACCCGTTAGCGGCAGACCCCGGTCGGTCTCCTTTCGACCGGGGAGGCTTCGAAATTCTGTTGCCGTGGTCAGTGGCGCGTAGCCCCCGGGGGCATCTCCGGTCCGACACCGAGGACTCGAGCGAGGTCAGCGAGCGACACGTTGCCGTCGCTGCGTCCCTCCATCACGGCGATTCCGCCGGTAAATTTCGTTCGAACGAGACATGTCTGAACGTTCCTGAGTGTCGGAAATTGGTCCAAGTCGGTGGTAACACGCTTTACCAGACCATCGCCGAGAATGGCGGCGGTCGCGGCAGCGACGAACTGGGGTGTGACGGTCTTCGCATATTCGACTGCCTTGCGCATGGCCTTCATTTGCGGCGCGAGGTGGAAGTCGCGCACCAGGAGCACCGATTCACCGTCGAAGTTGGCAGAGAGAACCATCTGCCCGGCTGCTGCCCAACGGTCCATCACGCGCCACACTTCGACGTCGGCGGGGTTGGCGAGCCAATAGAGGGCATCCGGGCCGCTCTGATAGCGGAAGGCAGGCATCAACATCCCACCAAGCACCACCGCGCCGTAGCCGAAGTGTTGAGCCAAGCAGCGGCGGTCAAATTTGCGGGCATCGAAGTCACCCTGGAGAACTGGGAGCTTGCGGACGCTGGCGGGTTGCTTGGACTTGCGGGCGAAGGGCGCGAACGACGTGAAGTAGCCGAACGGCACGTGGCGAATCCCGGTTTCAGGGTCGACGACGGAGTTGTTCAGGTCGAAGGGTTGATCGGAGGTCATAGAGGGTCTCGTATGTGAATGGCCTGCGAAATGCAGACCCGACACCTCTAATAGGACGAGACTTTATATTTGGATGCGGACCGGCGGATTTACATTTAATGCGCGGCACCGCGTCGTTTTACGGAAAGGTGCAGCGGCTAGAGACCCGAGAGCGCAGCTCCAGGTGCTGCCTTTGGACCGAGCCAAGCACACGATTGAACGATGAACGACCAAGAAGTTGCCGTGGAGGGCACGTGCGGCTTGCCTATGGGGTCTACCTCCACATCTCTTTAGCCCATTCGGGCCAGTCGTGTTCTGGCCCGTATGGCGTGAGCAGTTCCGCTTCGGCCATGTAGCCGTCAAGACTAGAAGTCATGTCGCCGAGACTGTTCTCGATTTGTGCAATCGAACCCATATGGCACGACGTTGCGTATCCAAGGCGGTCGTACCGCCCATCGGCTCCCAAAATTGCTAGCCGAATCCTGCGGTGTCCAAGTCGTCGTAGTTCGCGTGCTACGCGTGAGACCTCAAACCTATCGAGCGCGCGTGCGTAAGACAACGACGACGGCATCCCATACCAATACTGCGGCGGCGCACCATCTTCGGTATCGTCTTCTTTGAAGAGAAGCGCGGCTTGTGTTTCGACGTCGGATGATGGACTTGGGCTCAGGTAATCGATGTCGGACTCCGGGTCGTCGATGAAGCCTGCCTTCTTGTAGGCATCCGCTATCGCTGATGCGCATTCGCAAGGATGCTTCCGCCACACGTGGAACGCTTCATTCTCGGGCACGCCGTGTGGCCGCTCGCCGTGAACGAAGCTAAGCGTATACCGTGGAGGCAAAAAATGCCTTGGTCGCTGGTAGGAGAAGACTTGTTCGGGATGCCGCGGTGCCGCGCGCTCGCAGCCGTAGACAGAAATGTTCTCTCGCGCATCTGTCTCCAAGGCGCGAGTCGTTGGACTTCCCTCATGCTTCCTAAGAAACACGTTCTGACCGCCAAGTGCGTCAAGCCATGCGCGAGGCGATTCGGACGGGACCGGACCGAGCGTCACTTGCCAAGTAAGCACCTCATTGAGCCGAGCGTTGCGGCGATAGCTATTGAGATGGTTGGCCAGTAGCGAGGCTTGGCGACCATTCATCAGCCCTCCCCGAACGTGCACGAGTTCGCCCGCACGCTCATGCGTGCGTACCGGCTGCGCTACGCAGTCCGCCTCATCAACGACGCCCGAGCGGAATAGAACTTTTTTGGGGTAGGTGACTGACCTGAATTCCCGGCCGTTCCGCTCCTTGCGAGTTTTCAACCCAACGACGACGTACTTGTCGACCATGCCGCGGAGGTTAGGGTGCTCCGGGAAGAAGTCCTCATCGAACGCGAGTCGCTTGTGCGCATTCAGCACGCGGCTGCGTAGGGCATCTCGGTAATCCGGCCCGAAGAGCTCGCGCAGGTCGGCCTCACCATAAAACAGAAGCTCGTTCGTTGGGATGCGAACCGCAGGGTTGACTGACCAATCGCGCGCGAAGGCCCGAGCAAGAAGGTGATTGCTCTCTGAGAAGCCTCGTGGAACCGGGATGTCTCGAAGCCATGAGCGAAGGACTGGTAGGTAAGCGGTCGAGTCGAAGCGGTCGAGGTCGATGTACGGGCTGGTGTCGGAGGAGGTGGTCATGGCAGAGTGTTGGAACACCGTTTATCCCGGCGGCGGGTCGGCTGCCTGACGAGGCGGTTTGCCTCCGATAAGAACTGGAGCCTTAGGTTGGCCTCGCGTTGTGTTGTCTCTGCCGTCTTCGCACCTCTGAGCTGGCGGCTGCTGCAAATCTAGGCTGAAGCTTTACGCTGCGCTAGATAAAAACGTTGCCATACCTCCTTGAGATCAACATTTCAAGGAAGCGACATGTCGCAGCAGATCTTGTACGTCGGCCCGGTCGAGAAGGCCCCAGAGCAATTCCTGTGGGCAGCTGGATTGGCAGCTGCTCACTCCCAGGCGCGCGTGTACGGCGGAGCAGTCGCACTCATCGAGCACGACCTGGAGGGGCCTTCCCACGCCCCTGCTACCTGGACACTCGCGTTTTCCATTCATCGGTGGGCGAAGCACATCGCGGCGTTGGCTCAGGCAGAGCTTGATGCCGAGAACGTGCACTCTCCTGACTTGCTCGAGTGCAGAACAGCCATTGTCTTGAGAGCCGACGATATCTCGCTCAGGATTGATGAATGGGAGTTCAGACAGCGGTACCCTACATTTGCACCCGAGACGCTCCTGGTCGGCATCGTTTCCGAAGATCAGCTCGTGGTGGTGCGCCATGACTGGGGAGCCGACGGATTCGAGAGCTTTCAGGCGGGCCTTCAGTCCGCGACCTCGATGAGCGGCGTGAATTACAAGCCCTACCGTGTCTGGAATGACGAAGAGCTGGCACGGGCGGCGGTGTCCGCGAAGGTTCAGCGGTCTGAACCGGGTGTTGTCGAGTGTGCGTTCTTCAGTCTAAAGCGCAACTGATTGGCCTTTCCGAGCGGCTATCAGAAGGCGTTTCGGACGTCAGCCAACCGGTGAGTGCGTGCCGCCGCCACTGAACCTTCATCTGCCCCATCTCACATGGCTCGCGAACACGCTCCCAACTTAGTCGATGAGCCCGCCGCCCTAACGTTCGACCTGGACGAAGACCATCTCGGGAGAGACGTGTAAGTCGAGAGCTGCCGCGGAGCTGACGCTGGGGCGTGGAAACTTGAACAGTTGAAGCAAGAAGGCCGAGGCCCTCGAGGTGGAGTCGTGGCGCTGATTCCAAGTTTCGAGCTTGCGACCTGACGGGGGCATGACCCACTCCGAGCGCCGGCTTAACACCGCCAACACGAGTAAAGCGTTGCAGATAAAAACGATCGAATACTGTGGGAGGGCGTCCAGCCTTGCGCGTCTTTCACTATCACAGATTCGACTAAACATGACTGCAGATCCCGCATACTCCGACGTCCTCCAATCCGCCCGGGAAATCCTGAATCGATGCTCAGACATGCTGGATGCCGAACTGTTGTGCGGGTTCGACAATTGGCTGTTTGGGCACCTGCTCGACAGCATGCGGGAACGGGCAATTCCGACTAAGCATCGCCACGGCTGGCCCTCTGAAGTCGCCGAGACCCTTCGCGAGGTCTGCCAGCGCTCTACCGAGGTCGTCGCTCCGTTCTGCCGCAAGGGTGCTACTACCGTAGGCGGCCTGACGCTACGGCCAGACGCAAATGAACCCGCGCTATATGCACACCGTGCCACCGCTTTCTCGTTGCGTTGCGCCATCATGGAGTTGCAGAGTGAAGACCGGCGCTGGGCGCAGGGGAAGACCGATACCGAACTCGCCAAGGACGCTCGAGGGAAGAGGGCGTTGCTCGTTGCTCTGACCGAGGAGGCGTTTGGGGGCCTTGCTCAGGTGGCCGCGTCGCTTGCCTCGGACGACGCCCTTCAATTTAGCCGAAGCATCGAGGTGGCTGAGGTCATCTGCGAAGCCATCCTTGCCGTACTCTGGAGCATCAACGAGTGTGAAGACCTAGACGAAGGCGGGTTGGACTCCGTCATCGCCGCGCTGGACGAGGAGGTTGACAGTGCGGCCGTACAAGCGGCAGGTCGGTGTGCGGAGCAGGTGATGCACCGCATCTGGATACGGCTGCACGACGAGATTTGCGACATCGAGGGATGCCGGGCGAATCCTCACGCGTGAAGTTTGCTGAGTCGCAGGCACGCCGGCAGAGCGCGCCCCTTGTCTCTTGTCGACGACTGGACGGAACGCGGCCGCCCGCTGCGAACTGCGCTTTATGTGGATCTGCGCGGAGGTCGAGTGAGTCTGGCCGCTTCGCATGGGTCGGTTTGGCCGTTATGTGGAATTACGTCGCGGGACCGTAATTACGTCCGAGCGCAGTACCGCCTTGTGTCAGGCATGCAGCGTGCGTCACTGCGGTTTTTACCCCGACGTGGACTTTAGACTCAGTGGGCGTGACCTCCAGACTCCCCCGCGGATTTGATGCGCGGCGTGACCGGGGCTTGAGCTCAGTCGGGGCCTTGGTCACACGATTTGTTGGGGACTTCTCGACCCTGTCGGAGTTTCACGAGGTGTACACTAAAGAGACGTGTCTAAAGACAGCAGTGCAGTCGGTGATGTTTGAACGCAAGCCCCTTGCGACCTGATTTGGAAGATCGATGTTCCTGACCGCCCCGATGTGTGAGTGGGTGCCGAGTTGGCATGTCCCGCCATGCCGTGAAGTCTGGCAAGTGGCCGTTTTGACGGATGCGAAGCCGTGGTACGTGGTGACGTTCATGACGCGTGACAGTTCGGGCGAGCAGGCCGATCTGCGGACGGTACTGGTGGTCTGGGAGGTCGAACTCGTCCAGCTTATCGACTCCGTCCCTGCTGGGGACATCATTTCTGTGCAGCGCGCGCAAGTCCGCAATGAGCGAGGCTTTTGGGCGATGGAAGAAGTGATAGAGGCATATGTTGCGGACGCAAATGTCGACGCCGAGGTCAGCGCCTTCGACATGCAATTGCTGCTAAAGGTGCAAGGCCAGGACAGACTGGTCGTCTCCCGCGGCGGTGTTTTCGATGTGGCTGGCTCGCTTCGTAGGCTTTATGGACTCGCAGCAAACCCAGACGAGGTCGCTGTCGAGTCGATGCGTCTTTCGCAGGGTCAGCCGCTTGACCTGCACGGGCAGCAGTCGGTGAACGTGGTGCCCCTGGGCAAGTCGCCCTGCTTAGGCGAGAACGCCGTGCCGCGAACACTGATGACAAATAAGGTCCGCCGTCGATGAGTACTCCCGACAGGCCCCGGTTCTCCAAATTGCAGAGGCCTCCTGCGGCTATTCCCGTAGACGCGAACCAGACCGATGTCGCTAGAGCATTGCTCGCTGCTTCAGACGCTGCTCTTCGGGACGCCTCGACCGAATGCCTGTCGCAGCGAGGCACGTGGGACGCGACATTCGAGGCTGGCTACCTTGCGCTCCTCAGCGTTTTGGCACCGATTGAGCGTGAAAGTGGTGAGCATCCCAATGAAATTGCCGTGCAGCTCGGCTCAGAGCGGCTCGGGGTCAACGCGGAGTTGGGCCTGCGCCTCCTTCGGGCACGGTATCTCGTTGAACCTCCCGACCCTGTCGCAGAGGTTAATCTTTGGTCAGAGCAGGTTAGAGCGAGCGCGCGAGCCCGTATCTCGACTTCGTGCCGTTCATAATATTTGGTGCGGCTTGCGCGCAGATCTCGTCGGAGACTTCCGCCGATTGGGCATCTGGTTGACAGCTGAAAATGACTCCCGTCTCAGTCGAGTGCTCGCACATGACGCTCGTCGAGGGAGTTAATCGGCTACTACCCCTGCGAGCCACTGACGCTTAAAGCCGTGCTCCCTAGCATGCAAAGACGCCGAGCATCTTGCCGTGAACGAGTTATTGCTCCAGCCGCGGACTGTTGAGATCTTGAGCCGACCAAGTCGTATTCGTTCGTGATTGCCGACAACTCGCTGTAACTGGTCTTTGCGCCGAAGCATTCTTGCTGGCGAAGCCCTTGCGAGGATTCTGGACCGCAGAGAACCCTGGGGCAATTAGCCCTGCGTCAGCCACCACCTGCGTGGTTATTTCGAGCGCTCATCGCTTTCACGCGTTTTCTAAAGCCGGTCCGGCGTTGCACCACCCAACGTTCTCAGAGTAGTTCTCTCATGGTTGTCATGTGCTGGCTTCTCGAATACCGCGGCGCCGCGCGCTAAGTTGCGATAGCCGCCGCTGCGGCACTTCCTCGAGGTGGCTGCGCGTGATGTAGATCGCGGCCACGCCCGCTCCGATAGCCGCGAGACCCATTGACTGCTTTCTTGCCCGACAACAAGTTCCAACGGGCGCTTGGCGCCGGGCGCACGGTCTCTAAATGGTCGGTCGCGTCGATGGCTGACTGAGACCTTCGAGTCGGTCTTCGATTGAACATACGAGTGATAGTTCGATCGAACCTCGCGTGCGTTCGATTGAAGATAAGCCGTTGTTTCGGAAGGAACTTATGTTCTATCGAGCGGGTTCAGTGGGTATATTTGAAGTGCCGGTGACGGACTTGCCATGTGTCGTCGCGATCATCAGCGAACCCGACTCGCCGCCCTGGATCGCCTGCTCGGCGGTCTCGGCGTCGCGGATCTCGGAAGTGAGCAGCACGTCGGGGCTCATGCGCAAGGCCTCGCGCATGCCGTCGGCGAAGCTGAGGACGTCGTAGCCGACCTCGCGCTGCGTGATGATGGACTTGCGCGGCGCGATCTTCTTCTCGACCGGGTCCTCGATGGTGAGGATATGGCCGGAGTGATGGGCGTTGTGCCAGTCGAGGATGGACATCGCCGTCTCGCTCTTGCCCGAGCCGGTGGGGCCCGTGATGACGATGAAGCCGCTGGTGGACTCGGTCAGCGTGGAGACCAGGTTGTGCGGCAGGCTGAGGCTGGTCAGCGCGGTGA
>FTCQ01000016.1_pt1 | contig 10090 bp, 12 predicted proteins | sample 1639821 | NCBI WGS metagenome assembly FTCQ01 (sample SAMEA3914869, study PRJEB12502) | metagenome | biome: forest; material: soil | place: USA | collected 2012-03-12 | depth 0.1 m | reverse complement strand
TAGAACGGTAAGTTAAGATATACTGACAGTGGTTCTAACAGACACTGACAGACATGTCGAACAATCACTCGATTCGAGTCGCGGACATCGCGGTGATGTACATGACCGGTCGTTACCGCCTGACCATCAAGACGCTTTGCGACATGGTCCGTGCCAAGGCCTACGTCGAATTGCCGCCGGAGCTGCTTGGCGGCCCGGCCAATGTTGCAATTTACAGCTATCCCGACGCGCGGTACCTGCTGCTGAACCTGAGGCACTTTGCTGACGGCGCCCGCGAAGTGCGAGATATCGGAGGCACAGGAACGATGCTTCCCATCGTGCCGCTGCGTGGGGTACTGCCGGATGTCTTGGAGCAGGCTCGCCTCTTGGCAAAGCCATGGGAGAGCCTCTATCCTCCGAAGGAGCGGGTCGGCTCGGAGCCTGCCGGACACTGGAGTCTTCGCATTCTTGGCCCGTTTTCAACAACGCTGGCCACGGCGGAGCTGGTTGAGCCACCTTTCCCGCTCGACCGAGCCAGCGAGCAGGCCTACTCGCGCGTTGGGCTGTGGCATCTGCTGCGTCGATTGACCAAGGAGCCAGCTGTTCAGCGCCAGCTTGACAGCATGCTGGAGACCAGTGGCAGTGTCTGGACCGACGTCCGTGACGTTGAACTCGTCTTCGGAGGACTCTTTACCTCTCAAGCGGCCCAATTCCACCAGACGTTGGCCTACAGCCAAGTCATGGACGCGGCGACTGTTCCGCGTGCCACATCACTGCTGGCTGACGCCCAGGACTCAGGGGTACATGCCGAGTGGCGCCTTGCGCACCACCGGGAGAGGATTGCGGCCCTCAGCAAGCTGCATCCGCCGGCCAGCTTGTTCAACTGGCTCGTGCACCTCAAGGGTCAGTCTCGGTGGGAGGCGCCATACGAGTTCGCGATGGCACCTGCTGAAGTCGACGCCCTCGGTGGCCCTGAGGCTGTCTTGTCGGCCTCGCGCATCGAAGGACTGTTGCACTCGGCTGTCGAAGACGCTGCGTGGCTCCATGCGCTCAATACGCGCTTGCAAGCACTCGGGCACTCGCTCGATGACGTGGCCAACCTGGGCCTTCGTGTGGAGACCGCCATCTCAAGCATCTTGTGGCTCAACGGCGACCCTAGCTATGCGCTTCCGATTGGCGCAAAGGGTAAGAGCTGGCGTCATGCCAGCCATGGCGTGCGTGCTGTTGACTCGGCGGAGCAGCCGTGCCCCGCGGCGGCCGATAGCGCCGAACAGGCTGACACTGGCTATGCCGAAGTAAACGCGGTCTGCTAGACGCTGCAGTACTGCTACCACTTTCGGAGATTTCATGGGCGACCTCAATATTCCATTCACTACCTGCGAAGGGTGCCCGCAGGCCAGCAAGTGCAACTCCCAAGAGTGGTGCGGCCAGGGTGAATGGGACGCGACGCTGAAGTCTCTGCAAGTGGTCGTGGTACGGGGCAAGAAGGTCTGTGCCAGCACGTTGGCAGAGAAGAAAAAGGCGCGGGGCGCACAGCCCAAGGTTGCTGCCAAGCCCGCGGTCCCCGCATCGTCCAACGCTGCGACCATCGAGCCCCGCATCGCAGCCATGGTCGCCACTGCTGACGGCGTGCTGCTGCCGTACACGGCGCAATCAACAATGTCGCAGTGCGAAGAGTGGTGCCAGGCGAATTTGGCTGCTTGGGAGCAGCAAAAGAAGCTTGGCAGCCGCATTGTGGCCGTCGAAATCCGTCCACTTGGCTGACGACACGTGCTAGAGGCACGGCGTAGGAGATGGCGTTCGGTCGGAGGCCTAAAACCGATGTCGGTTTTCGAGCTAAACGCTAGGAACTTTACGAGGGATGTCTGTAGGCATCCCTGGTCGTGGTCGACGCGCTCCGGCGCAGTTCGACGCTGAAAGAGCCCGTTTTCTCGAGCATCTCGCAAGCGAGCATGCCAGCGTGGACGCACGTGCGCTCCAAGGGAGCACAACCCCGCATCCCCCGGGTCGACCGCTGACCTTCTGCTGCCACGTGCACGGCGTGCTTACGCGGCGTCTAGACACCTTGTGGACGCGCTGGCTGGAGGGCAAGCAGATGTGCTCCAGCTGCTATCAAACGGCCAACCCGCAGTCGCAGCAGCGACGACAAGAACTTGCTCGGCGACAAGCGCAGACGAAGCTTGCAAGCAGCGCCGTGAAAGTCCAGGCCCGTCTGGACCACCGCTACGGCCAGGGCATGTTGAGCCTGGATGTCACGAGTTTTGCCGGTTATCACCACTCGGCTCTGCTGACTTGCCAGCACCATCCCGAACAGGGCGCTTTTGCGTGGAAGGTCGCTGACGTGAGCCTGGCGCGGTTCAGCCCTTGTCCTAAATGCCGGGACGCCGCGGCGTCCAAGACTGCCCCCTTTGTCGGAGGCAGTTGGGGTGCTCGCCGCGCAGGCGCCACTGGTCCCTGGGCTTCGCGCGGGGACGGCGGCTGGTTGTACGAAATCGTCGACACTGCCTCGCCACGCCGCTATGTCGGCATCACGCACAACCGGCTGGAAGTGCGCTTGGGCCAGCACATACGCAGCGCCCGCGGCGCCAATGACTTCCGTCGCGCGCTACGTGAGCGGCCGCAGGACTTCCACATCCAACCTATCGCCTACTACCAACATCGCTGGGCTCTGGCCGAGGCCGAACGTGAAGCCATCCTGGAGCGCGGGACGATTGCGCCGGCTGGCTACAACACGACGCTGGGCGGCAGCACGTTGGCGCTTGACCGGTTGAAGGGCGTGCGCCTGAGATTGCGTCGGCTTGGGTTGTCTGCGACTGAGCGGGCACGCTTTTACCAGGCCGTGCGCGGGGACACATCCGCTGCCGTGGACGACCCGGATATCTTGCTCGCTCGGTTGGAAGCCGGAGTGACATTGGACGAGGCGCTCACTGCTCCTGTACGTCGGAGTCAGCGCACCGGCCGTGTCTGCGTGCTGGGGGTTGAATATCCGAGTCTGCGTGCCGCGTGCGTGGCTCACAGCCTGGATTGGAAGCAGACGTCCAAGGAGGCTAAGCGCAATGGCTTGGACTACGGAGTGTCCATCGAGATGCGGCTGGACGGCCGGCTCCGCGAAGTCGACAACCGCTTTGGAAGCAAGGTTCGTTTCGAGGGTGTGCTCTACCCGTCGCTCTATGCGGCAGCGCAGGCCGCTGGCATCAGTGAAGCCGGAGTGCGTCAACGGGCGCAGGCGCGCGGTATCTCCGTTCAGCAGGCGTTCGACGAGTTTCACGCAGACGAGCTGAAGCGGCGTGAATTTTCAAACGTCGGCAGCCGGAACGCGCAGACGCTCGACCGTGCCCTGTCGCTGCATGCCCAGCTCACGGCCCAATGGGGCTTACAGCAATCGCAGTCGGAGTTCTTGGCTGCCGACAGAGCCTTCGTGCTGGACTTGAACTGTTCGCAACATGGGTCGTTCCGCGTTAGTTTTGGCGTAGCGCGAAAGAAGGCACGGATGATGCTGCCGGTCTGCAGCGTGTGCTCCATGTTGCAGACCCTGTCGCCTGCCGAGCAGGCAAACTGCCTGGTCTTTCAGGGCGTGCGCTGGTATACGTGCGCCGACGCGCTACGAGCTGCGGAGCTGCCGGTTGAACTAGGCTGCAGCGAGCTTAAACGGCACAAGCCTTCCGCCCGCCAAGGCATCTTCGACGAGATGGTGCGGGCGCTGACCGCGGAGCCTGCTTGGTGTCTGCCGATGTCGCGCAACGGCAGAGAATTCTCCAGTGCGTTACAGCTTCTACAGGAGGCGGGGGCGTCTCTGCACGCCGCGGTGCAATGGGCCGCGCGCGGGCACAGCGTCGCGGAGGCCGTGGAGCTGGTGCTGCGACACGGCGGTGCAGCCAAACCGTTGGTGCGCAACCAATGCCGGCGTATCGAGGTGGACGGCACGGTCTATCGCGGTGTGCGTGCATTCTGTGATGACACGGGAGTCAACCGGAAGCGGCTGCAGTATCACATGGGGCGTGGGCTAGATTTCCGGGCCGCACTTGAGCGTGTACGCGGGACTGCCGAAGCAACTGCTGATTGGTGAGCTGTGCACCGGACAGCGGCATCGCGGCTGTCGAAATTTGCTCCCTCGTCTACCGAGAGATGTGCTAGACTTTGTACTGCCTGAGGACCAAGGCCACTTGGCGAGCTTGCTCGCTCCAAAGCCTCCGACTGGTGAAGACTAGAAAGCCACCCTCGGGTGGCTTTCGCCATTTCAGCTGTCGAACAGTCAGGTGGCCGCTACTACGGTAGCCGGGTGGCCGCAGCAAGGACAAACCTCGTGGCGCTGTGCCTTCGGGATGAAGACACGCTCTGCGGCACGACGAAACCGGTCGCGTGCCAGCAAGAGGCGAGAGAGCAGGACGGCAGCCCCATAGCATCCGCCATAGCCTACGGCGCGGGTGGTCAGCAGCGTGCTGACGTCCTTGCCCAGCCAGTCCATTGCTTCGGGGAACTCGTGCACGTGTGCCAACGCGCCCAGGTAGCACTCCCGTACCCACGGTGCGGCAGCCGCGCCACATACAAGAACGCAACCGTTGATGGCTGCGTCGACCAGGGCGTACCACGGGCCTCGACCCGGTTTGAGGTCAAAGAGCCAGCTTGCAACCCAGGAGGCGAAGAATCCAATCTCCAGCAGTTGCGGTCGGTCCAGGCCTCCCAGGTATCGGCGGAGCAGCATGTGCAGTAGAACGCCTTGCAGGCCTAGCGTGACCAATAGAGTCAGTGTGCGCAACGCCGAGCTCTGTCTCCAAACAAGACGCGCAGTCACTCTTGGCTTAGGTGTCGCCAGGCCACGACCCTGTCGGTGAAGTCGTGCCCATCCCAAGTCCAACGGTTCTTGCCCTCCACGAAACTGAAGGACGCGTTGAACAAGATGGACTGGTCTTGCAGGCGGACGACAACAGGCTTGTCTGTGGGTGGCCACGACATCGCGGTGCTTGGTGACGGAGGAGTGCCCCAGCCATCACTCTCGGCGCCTTGAGAGAACCAAAGCTTTTCGACCTGGGTGAGTTTTGCGATGGCCTCGACAACGCCCTCAACGCCGCACTGGGCCACATCCACTTCCAGGTGGCGAGCCGCGGTCTTGAGCGCCTGTTCCCAACGGTCTTTGCGCACGAGCTCGCCATGCTCGTTGAACTCGTAGTCCCGCGGGCTCGCATCGCGGAACTCGGGCAGGCGAAAATCTCGTTCGGTGACAGGACGGCTCATGGCTTCAGGTGAAAAGGGGCGGATAGGCGATATAGGGTCAAGGCGTATATGGCTTCAAACCGTTGTCGGCGCTAACCGTCAATGGTAAAATGCCGGTCTCCGAACAAGAACCGATGCTCAGTTTCGAGACGTCGGCCGCCCCAGATGCCTACTTCTAACGACAGTCCCCCATCCGATGCCTCTGCGGAGCTGCTCGGAGCCGGCCGCGACATCACGGGTCGCCAGCTCGAGTTCCTTGGCCAGGTCTGGACCGTTGAAGGTAAGAACTATCTGGGCTGGTGGGATGTCGTCTGCTACGAGCAACGCCCCGAGGGCCGCGTCAAGGTGAAAACCCAAGTTGCGCCGGACGTCCTGCCTGAGACGCATCCGAAGCATGCGCGGCTTCTTCCCGTGCATTGAGCCCCGCCGACCCGGATACCCCCCCTACAAAAAGAGCCCTATGCCCAACTACGTTCAAATCCGTTTTACTGTCGAAGGCAGCCCCGAAGACCTCGCAGCGTTCTCTGCCGGCGTGGCCACCGACGAACGGCGATTCGACTTTGAGCGACTCATCCCGATGCCCAAGTCGCTGCGCGTCGAGTCGGGCTCGAGTAGCAGCACCGGCTACGCCGCGGCTTCACGCGACCCGCAAGAGGTGGCTCGCTACCTCAGCATGCCGTGGGTGCGTCAGCTGGGCATCACGTCGGCCGACCAGTTCGTCGAGTATGTGCGTACCCAACTGCCCGATACGTACGCCCTTGGCTTGGTGTGCGTCCAGAACGTTGCCGAGCACGGACACCCGACCTGGTACGAATGGTCGTTGGAACACTGGGGCGTGAAGTGGAACGCCGGCTCGCTCGAAGTGACCGAGCACGGGGACAAGCTGGAGTACTACTTTGAGGCGGCCAACAGCTTTCCGGAACCCGTTTTTGAAGCGCTGGCCTCGCGATTCCCGACGGTCAAGCTCAACGGAACCGTTGATGAAGAAGGCGGCTGGTTCTACGGCGAAATCACCATCGAGCATGGCGAGCTCGTCGTGGATTTTCGCAAGGGCACGCGAAAGGGCGGCCCGTACGACTACAGCGATGAAGATGACGACGGCGAGGACTAAGTCCTGCGCGCCATGGATTCGCGCCTCTGAAAAAGAGGTTCTGCCAAACTTCGCGGGTACCTGAGTGCCCGCACTTGGAGTGGACAAAACTATGAGTGACCCCAAGCCCATTTGCCCTGACTGCGGCAGCCCCCTGGACTACGACGAAGGCGAGCCGGAAACGTACTCTCATCCGGGGCAAGAAGCTGCTTTCTTCTGCTCGTGCGGCTACCTGGCCTGCGAGGGCTCTGACGAGCTGCGGCGACTCCTTCACGCGACGGAGAAGGCCAGCGACGCCTCGTCGTCCTGAGATGCGTGCGCAAGGTCGAGTAGTGTCCACTCGACATTGAGGCAGGCTTATCTTGTCGAGCTTCGCATAGTGTCGCGTGCCCTCCACAAAGGCGCGCCTGAAGTACAGTTCGACGATGAACTTGCTGTCGAAACTTCCGAAAGAGCATTTGGGATGCCCGCGGTGAGTTAGAGTGAGTCCAGGGTAGGGACATGGACAATCTTCAACTTTCATCCATTGTCGAAGGCGTCGAGGCCGTGGTTCTACGCGGCGGCGTCAGACTGTTCCGTGTAGTCGTCATCGCCGACATGCTTCGGGAGAACTTCGGCGCAGACGGCACGCCTTCGAGCTGGTTGGCAGCTTTCGCTCAGCATGACCGAGTCATCGAGCACGCAGCCCAGCTGCGCTACGCAGAGCAACCTAAGCCGGTAGTAGTGCTGTACCACCCGCGGCACTTTCAAGCCAGGTTTGACGCTTAAAGGCTTTAGCCTGCCCGAACTTCAGGTCGCTGAGCTGTAGCGACTCATCTACCCGGAAACGCCCGAACGTAAACCCGTTCCTTGGGCCCTTGCCACGCCCTTTAGCGCAACTCGGCGCAGTTCGGCCTTCTGCGGCCTTTGACGTTGCGACCACGCTACCTTGCCAGTCAAATGTGGGCTAACTGCAGGTCTACTCAGCGGTAGCGCGTCTATTCGAGAGCGTACTCATGGCAAACTCTCTGCTCATTAGTAAATTCTGATTTGGAGGGAGAACACCTTGAAAACATCGCATCTGGCATGTTGGTTCATCACCGCATGCGTCGCATTGACGGGGTCTGCCGGCTTCGCACAAGAGACTTCTGCGGATGCAGCTGCGTCCGCCCCGCAGGTTTCGGAACAAAGCGCCAGCACGCCCCTGCCGACGCCCGCACTACCACCCGTGGTCGCCATGCTCACGCAAGACGGCCTGTCGGGTGATGGCGTCGCCTCGTACTGCATGCTCAATGACAAGCATTTGCCGCGAGTCGCGCAAGTCGTCGTCGTTCGGGTCTACAAGTGCACGGGCATCCTGTCCAAATCGTTCTACGAGGTGCGCTATGGCAAGGACACATACTTCGTCAGCATGGACGGTCTGCGAGCCATTGTTGGCTCGCTCGATACGGTGGATACCCACAGCGACGCCGAAATCGAGCAGTCGATGAACGCCTGGGAGCATCAAGCTCTTCAGCTTTGGTCGTCCCAGATGGGTGACGCTCTGAAGTCGGTCAAGGCCACGTCTTCGTACGGCGTTGCGCTGGTCTCGTCGAGCATCTACGACGTCAGCGAGTACACTGAAGGAACTGGCTTTCGAGTCAAGCTCGCCAACACGGGGAAAAAGACTATCAAGTACGTGACGGTCAGCCTGGTAGGGTTGAACGCTGTCAATGACCCCGTCCGTGACCGCCTTGGCCGCTCAACGTTGGTTACTGTTCGCGGCATTGGACCCATCGCCCCTGATGAGACGGCGTCGTACTCCAAGGACTACCTGTGGATGACGGACGCCGTGGAGCACTACGACATCAAGTCCATCAAGCTCGAGTACATGGATGGGACGTCCAAGGTAGTCTCCGCGGTCAAAAGCGTCCGACTGGCGCCGTCCACAGTCTCGCTTATATTCAATGACGATTGAGTCGACCTGAAAAGCTTCGACCAAAACTGGGCCCCTGACTTCAATTCAAGGGGCCTTTGTTGCATTGGAAAGTCCGTAGCGCCTCAGTGCATTCTCGCGTAAAATGGACACACGACACGCACTGGACTTTAGGTTCGGCAATTGCGTAGCCGGCCACCCGCAACATGCCGCGGGTCAACACCGAGAGACCACCGTGAAAATTTTCGAATTCAAGACACCAGACACCCTGTTCTACGTTGACCTGGAACACATCCAGCTGCTTTCGAAGCTGACGTACAGCGAAACTCCGTACTCCAAAGATGGCGGTGTCGGCCCTGGCAGTGGCCACGTCACCGGTGGCTTGAGTGAAGGCAAGTTCTCCATGACCCTCTTGCTGCGGCCCGAGCTCACCGTGGTGGAGCATCGAGGCAACCGGCAACCCGACGAAATGGGCCTTCGTCAGGCACTCGCGGCAGAGCACAAGCTGGGCAAGCCCGTCGACGCCACTCGCTGGGTTGACGAAAAGCAAGTGCCCTACATCTTCTGGGAGGTGCAATCGCACTCCGCAGAAATCGCGACCTTGGCCACGTTGCTCAATGCACTGCCTGCGCCCTATGCGGCGGGTCGGGCCTTCAAGGCCGAATATGAGCGACTGCTTGCCGCATGGCAGGCGTCCAAGCCGCTCACGCTCGTCGAAGCTGTTGCCTAAGCTGGGCTGTCGTCTGGGCGGTCACCGGTAGCTGGCAGCCCTGCCGCGGCCAAACAAAAATCCCGCTTCGCGTGAGCAAAGCGGGATTTGGCAATCAAAGGGTGCGTGAAGTCGAGTTACGACTTCTTCGAGTCAGCTGCAGGCTTGGCAGTCTCGGCGTCGAGAGCGCGAACGACGTCCACGACACGTGCATGCAGCTCGTCGTAGCGACGCTTGTCAGCGGCACTCCCGGCTTCGACTTCTTGGGCAAGCGCGTCGACACGGGCGCGCAGTTCAGCGTAGCGCTGAGCATCGGTGGTCTTGCCCGAAGCTGCCGAGGTGGCCGGCGCGGCGGGCTGAATGATGAGGGCTTCGCTATTGCAGCCCTTGCCACAGTTGTTCGAGGTGGCCACAACCGTCGCAGTGGGGCACTTCGTGGTAGCCGTTGTGAAGTCGGGGCCGGCGTACTGGCCCGTGACTCGCACGCGATAAGCCTGCACCTGGCAGCCCTCGAGTTCGAACGGCTGGCCCATCTTCACGGGCGTGACGCCGACCGATGCCTGATGTTCCTTGTCGCGCGCAGCGGCTTCCGCGGCGGTTTCGTCGCAGCCAGCCAGTCCGAGCAGGCAGACAGCGACCAAGGAAAGGAGCGATGCAATTCGGGTGGTTGTTTTCATGGTGGTTCCTTAACAGAGTTGGGTTGGTCTCCTGGGTATAGCTCCTGGGCCTGGACGTTAAGGCGCGCAGCTCGGAGGTAAAGCAGAGTTTCAGTAGGCCAAATTGACGGCGCAAACCGAAATGGCTGCCTACACGAATCGCTGTCTTCAAGCCTTTCGTCATGCGCCGTCCGATTCAATTTCTCGCTGCCGCTGTCTGCGCTCTCACGGTGCAGGCGCAGGGCCAACCTGCTCCGCCTGGGTTCGGCCCGCACTCGGTCCGCGGGGGCGAGCAACGCATGCGGCCGCTTTCGGAACTGACCGCCACACAGGACCCTGCGTGGCCCATCGTCCAGCGCTGGCTGGCGGCAGCGCCGAACGTCGAAGTCCTGCCTGTGGACCAGGCCGCGGCCAACACCTGTCTGCAAAAGCTCCAGGTGACGCTGCACTCGACGATGGGCGCTGTGGTCTTTCACACCGGAGGCATTCTGATTGACCACGGCTGGCTTCGCATCCTGGGCTCCGGCAGTCCTCGCATGCCCAGGTCACTG
>FTCQ01000045.1_pt1 | contig 10388 bp, 7 predicted proteins | sample 1639821 | NCBI WGS metagenome assembly FTCQ01 (sample SAMEA3914869, study PRJEB12502) | metagenome | biome: forest; material: soil | place: USA | collected 2012-03-12 | depth 0.1 m | reverse complement strand
GTTGGAAGCAGCCAGCCATGCGCGACCTCGAGCCGCAGGACATGTCGTTCGAGGTTTCACCGACCTCGGAGGGACGAGCGCTTGCCGTTCGGATGTGTCTCAGTGGCGAGGTCGGTATGGCCGCGGTCGAGGTGGCGGTGCCCGGTTTGCCCATCGTCCGGTTCGGCGTGCCAAACCCAACGCCCGCGCTCGTCGAGAGCAGCGACGACATCCGTCGCTTCCGTTCTCGCTTCACCGCGTTCATGGCCGCGGTCCGCAACGCGGGGTATCGCGAGATGCACGTGTTCCCGGCTATGCCGTTGTCTTTGGCGGTGGAGTTTGGCCGGCAGCTGTTGCCGAAGGCTGACCCGACTACCCATGTCTGGGACCTACAGAATGGTGCGTTTGTCCGTCTGCTGACGCTGGCTGTGTAGGCTTAAATCAAACGACCTACACGCGATACGCCCATTCCTCCTTGTACCGATGTCTTCTAGCTCGAACCCCGTCGCACTCATCATGGTGGACACGAACCTTCTTCTCCACTTCAAGCGGCTCGACCAAATTGATTGGTCTGCGCTGGCTCAGGAGAGGGTTCGGCTCATCATCCTGCCCGTCGTAGTTCGAGAGCTCGAGAAGCACAAGACCTTCCACCAGAACGCTAAGGTGCGTGACCGCGCGGGGAAGGTCATCACCTGGTTCAACACGCTAGCCGACACAGGCTTCGATGTCGACCTCTCATCGTCGCTGGCACTTCGCTTTCACACGCACGAACCAGCTATCGACTTTTCCGAGAATAAGCTCACCAAGGAGCTGCAAGACGACGTCCTAGTCGCAGGCGTTCTGTCTCTTCAGCAAGAGGAGGGCGAGGACGTGTCCATTGCGACGGCGGATTTCGGACTGAAGCTCAAGGCCAGACAGCGCCGCATTCCAGTGGTAGTGCCTCCGGAGAGAGACAGGCTCGCGGATGAGCCCGACGCTCGCGACAAGGAACTGGCGACACTGCGCAAGGAAAACTTACAGCTTGCCAACCGCGTCCCTAAGCTGTCGCTCGTCTTCGCGGGGTCAACAGAAGCAAACGCGAGTTTCGTCCGACCAGTGGAGAAAGAGCCGCCTGCATCCCTTGCAATGGTTCAGGCTCGACATCCACGGCTGGGTGAGACGCCTACGAAGCGGCCCCTGTTCGAGCTGGGGTCGTCACTGGCATACGGGCACGTCTCTGCAGATTCCCAAAAGCGATACAACGAGAAGCTCGACGAGTACTTCGAGAAGTACGCGGCTTACCTGGAAAGTCACTCGGCGTGGGCCCGCGAGGCGCTTGGTCGTTTCCAGCTTGAGCTTGTGCTTCGAAACGGGGGAACGACTCCGGCGACGAACATCGACGTGACGTTCGCCTTTCCTGAAGACGTGCTGGTTTTGACTGAGGTGCGTGCGGTTGCAAAGCCGAAGCCTCCTGATGCACCAAAGATTCCAACGCCGCTCGACTACTTGCACTCGCTCGGGCTGGGGCGACCGATGCCTGGTGACTACCTTCCCCGCTCGTACGAGCCGCGTACGTCCTTGTTGCGGCGCGAGTCGTTTGTCAGCTCGGACGGCAACCTACTCCGATTCCACTCAGACCGACTCAAGCAGACTATGGCCGAAGACCTTGACAAGGTTTGGTTCCAGTTCGCCCATCCAGACGAAGTGCGGTCATTCACCATCGAGGCGACGATGTCGGCTAACGAAATCCCGGGCGAAGTCAAGCAGACCTTGTCGGTCATCATCAATTGACATAGGGGCGCGTCGTGAGCGATATAACGTCAAGCACTAGCCAAGATGCAGAGTCCGTCGACCCCGAAGTTCAAACGAAAGTGGCCCAGTTGATGCACGACTTGGAGAGTTGCCCGGCGATAACGTGTCCTATCACGTATAACTGGCACGGAAATCAGGAGCTCGCAGACACAGCGTCAATCAATATCAGGATTTGGGCCCAATTGATGAAGCAGCAGTGGCCGGAGATGTCGTTTACCGCACTCCAGGCCATCACGTTCCATCACGACTACGAACTTGCCATTGCCGAAGCGGCAGGTCCAGACCGGAACGCCCCGGTGCCGTCGAAGGAAGCCGGTGGCCTGAGCGTCGGCATGATGGTCAGGAACGGCGATGGTGTTCACCTGGTGATGCACGAGTCGGTCGCTTTGGCACTTGCGCAAGATAACGAGGAGCAGAGCGATTGGGCACAGCACATCGTGCGACACGAGCTGTGTCACGTCAGCGATTTCGGATTCAAACGAGCCTTGATTCAGGCTCACCCCGACAAAGCGGCGTTCAAGGGCTTCGACGTGCACGTCGCGCCGCTCGCGGAGAGTCTTTGGGACGAGTACTACGCTAACAAGTACTCGTCGGGAGGATGGTCCGACCCAAGGATGTTTCTCGACCTGCTGCGTGACACGGTGCCGCCGATACGCGTCGACGTCACGCAGGCAATCCTGCGATACCGCACCGAAGCAGACCTCGATGCGCTTCTCGCTCTAGCCAAGGCGAAGATTCGCTTTGTGGCGCAGGTTTTTGGCTACGCCGCAGGCTCCATTGCCGCGGGCCAAACCACATTGCTTGACGGCGCACCGGAGGAACACGCGATGTTGCAGCGCTATGGCCTGGTGGACGCCTGGGAACAGGCCTTCGCCGCACTTCAAGCACTCGATGCTGCACGCCCCAACTGGGAATCCGCGCTTGCAATCAAGGCGCTGTTCCCCGCTTGCGTTGCCCTTCTTGCGGGCTTTGGGCTGCACTATGAACCGTCCGGTGAGGGCGCCTATGTCGACATTCCGATGACGGACGAGACGAACCCGCTGCTCCACGGATGGCGTGCGGGCACCGGCAGACCGTAGTCAGCGGATTGGAGGCGTGCCGCCGACCGCTGATGAATCGGGCAGGCCACAACGTATGCTTGCTCCATGGCAGACATAGCACCATCGCGCATCGCTGCAGCCAAGAAGGTTCTTCGCACCACCTACAGCCGAACCGGTGGGAAGCGGCATTTGCGACGGCCATGGGGTACGCATCAACCGGCTCTGCCTTCGAGCTCACGGAGACCTTCGTCGAGGAAGGCTTTCTCATGAAAGGCCAGACAGGGCGAGTGTTGCCTGAATGCCCGTTGATTCGCTAGTAGGCGAGCACCAGATGACGCCGGTCCGCCAAGTAGCCGACTCCCTGCAAGATCGGCTTGCTAACGCTGAGCGCCTTCGGTTGCTGCTCGACTTCTGGTTTGCGACGGGCCTTCGGCCAGCGAGTTGGTCGACAACATCGAGCGAGAAGAGGGTGTAGACAGCTGGCTCTACGTGGTCGGCAAAGGCGGCAAGCTTGTCACTTGCACTGTGCGCGCATACAGTCTCACAGTGCAAACCCGGCCGCTCGTCTTCCTTGACTTCGATGAAGTCATCAAGCTCAACCCAGAAGGGTCCTTGGGCGGCTACGACGTTCTAGCGCCGAACCCGCCGCCGGAGATTTGGGACGAGCTGTTCCACCAGCCGGCCATCGAGACGCTCACGGTCGTCTTGGACCGCTGGAGCCCGCACCTTGTTATCACGACGAGCTGGCTCCGGTTCATGCTCCGGGACGCGCTGGAGTACGTCTTTGCCAAGACGGGACTGGAGCGGCTGTCCCGCGAGCTTCATGAGGCTTGGGAGGCCCCTCAGAATGCTCGAGAGACGCGCCTAGGGGCGATTGACCGCTGGCTCGTGGCCCACCATCAGGGCGAGCCGTACGTCATCCTCGACGACGACCTGAGCGGCACCGGTCTGCGTGGCTCCCGGCATGCCCGCGCCGGGCGGGTCATCTTCTGCGACGAGATGACTGGCCTGAGCTTGAGCCACCTCCCCGCCATCGAGAAGGCGCTGACCAAGAAGCCAAGGTAGAGATCGCTCGGATTTTGGTCGTGTCAACACTAGGCAAAGGCTAACGCGCCCGGCTCGCAAGAACCTAAGTCTTGTACTGAAGAGCCGCGAAGCCTTGCTCGATGACGGCGTGAACGACGGCCTCGATTTCGCCGGCCGCGTCGGCTCCCATCAGCGCGCCGGTTTCGAGGTTCTTGCCAAACCCTTGACCTGTCACATTCGCGGAGCCGACCACGGCTGCTAGTCCGTCGACGACGACGACCTTGAGGTGCAAAAGCACGTCCGAACTTGTCGGGGCGGTATACACATTCAGCCTTCCAGGGAAACCGCGGCTCTCCCTGCGTAATGGCTCCAGCGCAGCTGAGGCAAGGGACGCCGCGTCCCCTATATCGTGGGCGATCAGGGTCACGTCGACCGTTCGCGCGAGAACCTCCAGTAGGGCCCCATGGAGCTGCCCCATTCCTCGCGGTTCCAGGTAAGGCGAGACGATAAGTACCCGCTTGTTGGCACCGTTGATGAGCCGAACCGCTTCGCGTGCGTAGCCGTTGGCCTCGATGCCTGCGATGCGAAGGGCGCTAGGCAGCGTCCAAACCAAGCTGAGGTCGGCTGTCTCGTCCTCAGCATCTTGCCAAAGGCCACAAAGGAGCTTCGAAAGAGCGAGCGGCTCAAGCACAAGCTGCTCGCCTACAAGGCACCTTCTTGCCAGGAGCGCGTCCCACAGCAGCTCGTCACCTTTAGGGCCGAGTAGCCCGCGGGCCCACAGCAGCCTCGCAGGTTGAACAGGTTCGCCAACCATCATCCAGAGCGCTTGGCCGATACGGCGGACTCCATCAGGTCGGACAAGCTGCTGGCGAAGAGCGGCGATTGTGGACATCACTCGGTCGGCGTTGCTTGCCAGGCGTTCTTCCAGAAGCCGTGCTCGATGCGCAGGCCCTCGAAGGCGCTCGCCTGAGGCGTCGCGCCACCGTACACGGCTGCCCGAGACAGCTCCCGGTTGAAGGCGACGCAGTTGTGCTCCCGGTGCGTGCATCCGGCGCAGCTGCCGCCATCGTCAGAGCAGATGGGGTCGTAGACGCATTCGCGCCCCGACTGCGCAGCGTCCCAGAGCCAGGTGTTCAGGCGCTGCTCGAACAACGTCGTCAGCCCACCAATCTTGGTTTCGGCATGCCGGTTGGCGTACAGCATGAAGGACAGCGAGCCGGGGATGAGGTACTCACCGACGCTAGAAGGCGCGAAGCCACTCCATTCGATGCGGCTCAGGAAAAGGTGGCTCATCGTGTGGAGCAGCGTCCGCACAGCGCCGGCCTCGCGCTGGTGGTAGTACGGCTCGTGCGGCGCTTCCCGCAGGCCCGGAATCTCGGCATAGAGCCGAGCCCATGCTTCTTCGCGGGTTGCCGGCATGAGACCCGCCACGAGGCCGTTTTCCAACAGCCAGCCGTAAACACGCAACGGGTCGAGCTGGAACCAGAGAGCCTCGGTCTCGGAGGCGATGGCGTACACCGGGATACGCCCGCGGTCGTCCACAGGGAAGGGCGTGATGACAGTCCGTGACGGGTCTCGTGCTGTACGCGTGTAGCCGTACGCGCAGAGCGCAAGCGGAAAATCGTTGACGACACGGATATGCTCGATGCCAAGCAGTTCGGTAGCTTTGCGCTTACCGTCCTCGATGTCGTAGGCGCCGGCCTGGTCACCGGCCCTACGCAGCATTCCCGCGACGTCGTCAATCGTGCTGATGTCAGTTTGGTCGAGAAGCGTCGTGTGCTCCACCAGCCACCGTCGCGGAGCGCCGTTGGCACTGGCGCCATGGTCTGCCAGGAGCTTCGTCACAGCGTCGATGGCCTCTTGGCCCTTCGGCTTGCTCTTGCGAGCGTCGTACTTGAGCACTTCGGGATGCTTGGGGTCGAGCTTGCGCAGCGCGTCGACAATCGCGCTCATCGAGTCGTTGTCTTCAGGGCTGACCGTATGCGACCGTTCGCGAAGCGTCTCGCCGACGGTGTTGGGAAGCAAACCCCATGTACGGGCCAGCATGAGGGCCAGGGAGTCAGGAGAGCCCCGTAGCCGCCCCTGCACGTCCTCAGGGAAGTTGATGAACGCCACGGTGTGCGGGATGTACAGCGACGGGTCGCCCGTCGGAACGACGCGCAGATACTTCTCGGCACGCGGGCCTCGCGGCAACGAGTCGTTGTAAGCGCACTTGCATGGCGTCATCCGCAGTGCCTGCACATCAGCCTTGCATTCAGCGCAGTACCAGCGAGCCTGTTTCACGCGACCGGGGTCGTAAAACGCAAGTTCTGCGGCCCCGTGACCATTCGGGCAGCGCATCGAGGGAACGTAGAGTTCCTCTAGTCGACCACAGTTGTGTGCTTGGACGTAGCGCATCTGGTTCAGATAGCCCCCGCACTTGCAGCGCCCGTTGGACGATGCGCCGCGTTTGAGCAGGTCTGTGAACTTGCCCGTGCGTGAGCAAGCGCGGCATTTGAAGACCTGCGGATACGGTGTGAAGCGAACCTCGCGAGGCGAACCGATGGCGTATACGGAGCGCTTGTTGGTGTCTCGCGGGTCGGGGTACTTCTTGACGAAGTCGGCCGGCCACATTGCCAAGGCGTCGGCGATGGCGTCGAATAGTGCCTCTTTGTTTACTTCGGCCTCGCCGAGCGCGACTTGCGTCACCTTGCAAAGGCCGTAGTCGTCGTGCTCGAAGACAGCCTCAGGCAAGTGCCGGAAAAGCACTTGGGTCTGTCCGCGAGAGAAACCCTTATTTGCCATTGCTCAATCCTTGCTGCGCTGCACGAAGGTCAGCAGTCGCGAGTCACACTGGTCAGGCCAGAAGGGCACTCCGGCCTCCACATCCCGCAGGCTCGTCATCGGAGCGGGCCGAACGGCGTCCTTGACCTTCTTTTCGTTGCTGTTGCGAATAGACATCTGGACGACGTCGAGCTGGGCCTGGAGCACGCTTCCGAGCGCCTGCTCGAGCCGCGAGTCGTACACGTTGTCACCCAGCGAGTAGGCTGCTTTGAGTTCATCCAAGAAGTCCGGCCCCATGGTTGCTATCAGCTGATTCGCATTGCTGCGCATGTTCAGCCCAGAGTTTCCGGTCTGAGCCACATGCTTGCCGTAGAGCAGCCCGAGGACGATGCCGGGCAGCGTGCGCTGCGCCGCGTACTTAGCGAACCGATTGACCGGAACCGGCGAAACCATGCGCTCCAAATGCTGGTGGTACTCGAGAAAGCGGTGATAGATGCTGGATGCGCGCAGTGAGAAGCTGGAAAGAACAACGACGACAATGCCAACGTGACGCCGGCCACTGCGGCTCGAGGCCTGGATGTACTCCGCAGTCTCTTCCGGCACGCCGTCCATCGTCATGAGGTTCACTCGCTCCAAGTCGACCCCGTGACTAATCATGCTGGTGGCGACGAGCGCGTCCAAGAAGCTTTCGTCGTTCCACTGCGGCGGTGCTTCAACACGGTGCACGACATCTGCGACTTCCGCGCTGCTGGAGCGGCTCGAATGGAACTCGACGTTCAGCTCGCGAGCGCCAGGCCGAACTTTCGCGGCCACCTCTTCGAGCGCCTGACGGACTCGCGAACCCTTGGGCAGGCTACCGACGTAGTTCAGGGTTGTCGTGTAGTGGCGCAACAGAGCTTCAACGTCCGCGGCGGTCCTCGCGTCTTGCAGGAAGGCGAGAGCCACCGATGGATTGCTGAACAGGCTGCCAATCTCGGCGTGAAGAATTTCCGTGACATAGGCCGATGCGTCGGCCGGCGAGAGGGAAGGACTCTTGAAGGCGACGAAGATGCGAGCAGTCTTCAGAGACTGATGCTCGTCCTTGTCAGGCTCCGCATAGAAGCTCTTCGACCGGTCGTAGCCGCGGCCAGGGAAACGTCGCGCATCCTTGACGCCGTAGAGGTGCCGGACCTGGTTCTCGAACCCTTCAATGGTCGCGGTAGCCGCAATCACCTTGGACGGCTTACCGCCGACCTCCGCCTCGCAGTGGCGAATCAGCGTCTCGTAGTGCCCCGCGAAGGCGCCGAGCTCTTCTTGCAAGAGGTGCAGTTCGTCTTGGATGTGCAGGGCCGGGGCCGCGTCTCGCGGCTTGACCGTCCGCCGCAACTTCTTATCGACCTTGCAGCCAAAAGCCGAGCAGTAGTCGCCAAAGCCGTAACCGTGCTCGGGGCACTTCCACTTGGCGCCGCCCCAGAGCAACCCAAATTTCGACTGCTGCCCCACCGTCGCCATCTTGTCGATGGTTCCAACGACCAGGGCGGGCAAGTGCCGGTAGACCTCGTCGTCCGAAACGTCGAGAGGGAGCTCCGCGTTGCATGCGGAGCAGATGTGCCGGAACCTCACGCCTTGGATATCCGCCTTCACTTTGACGGTGCCACGGCCCAAGCACGCCGGGCAATCGGGTACCGCACGAACCCATTCCAGCTTGTCATCCGAAGTGAGGTTGCTCAGGTACTCCGGCGACAAACTGTTGGGCGTGGTCGTGCTGCCGACAAAGTAGCCCAGGCGAATGGGCGCGGACTGATTGGCTGCCTCGCCGAGCACCTGCAACCGCTCCCGCTCGGTCTCCCAGATGACGCGCATGGCACGTTGCAGCTGCTGGATGCTGAGCATTCGAAGTGGGAATCGCAGCCAAGCCGTCATGCCGAAGGCCTTTCCGCGAAGACGGTCGTAGAGCATCGCGCAGCACGCGAGGCCCAGGTAGGCTTCAGTCTTCCCGCCACCGGTGCGGAACCACAAGACATCGCCCCAGTCGAGGATGTCGCTCCAGCTGCGTTTCTCGCCCGCAGGATATTGGCCCTCCACGAAGTTCTCGCGGACGGCTAGCGCAGGCAACTGCGTCACGATGTAGACGAGCTGGAACAGCCGCCAGGCGTCATATCCGTTGGCGAGTCGGCTGAAGACTCGATTCGCGCCTTGAAACGCGCGCAACAGGCGCTCGTCGGCTTTGAGCGCAGCAACCCCACACGCGAACCGCCGAATCTCGTCGACGAACCCGTTGTAGTCATGGGTGCACTCGGCGTGAGCGGACGCGTCGAGACCGAGGTCGTTGCCGTCAAGCACTCGCTCTTTCCAGTCCCGCTGGTAGTCGAGCATCGCCGCGTAGATGGCGTCGAGGGTCTGGAAGGGCTCGGTCGACAGTGCGGCGAATCGCGCCTTCACCGCGTCACGAGTCATGATTCGCGGCTGCTCATAAACGGCAAGGGCGGCCGTCTGAACAGTCTTCGCCTCCCGGTCTGCACGGACGCTGGTGTTGTGGCCCACGGCCCAGACGCGCCGGTCGTATTGGTAATCCTGAGGTACGGGCAGGATTTCGATGGGCACGAGCTCGCCGGCGTCAAACGCGGCTTCGATTCGAACGTCGCTGATGACCTTGAAGGCGTCCTTGAGACCCTTCCCCTTGGTCAGAGGAGGCGTCTCTGGCGTGTCGTTCTTGAAGTAGCACCCGATGCGCACTTTCCCATCGGGTCGCACGGTTGCACGGACTTCCACCGAGGCGTGCATCTGCCATTCATCGGAGGCAAGCCCGCTGACTCGGCTGGCCAAAAATGCCTCGAACGCCTCCTTGGTTTTGAGGTCGGGTTCGCTGACCTTCGGCCGAGTTCCGGGCCACAGGCGCTCCACATCGGCGCTATCGAAAGCAGTCCGCAGCGCCTTTTCAAGCTCGGCCTGAACGATACCGGCGTCATGGAAGACCCCACCCGTTTTGGGTACCGTGATGCGAATGCCTTTGACCGCGAGTGGCCAGCGCTGCACGACATCAGCAAGGGGAGCGCCCGCGGAAGCAGAATCCAGTACGCCGGTCTGTTCATTCCAGGTCGGAAGATGCTTGGTGAACACACAGAAGCTGGCGTCCAAGGTCAAGCTGATTTCACCGCCTTCGCCGGGCTGCACGAGTACCTCGAAGCCGATTGCCGAAGGCGGTCGACGGTTGCTCTCCTTATCGTCTCGCTTTTGCGGGTCTTCAACGTCATCGCCCTCGGCCTTCGCGCTGCCAGCCTTGCTGACGCTAGTCGCCGCGGCAGGTCCCTGCGCCTTGGCCGGGGGCGCCGTTGGCGAGGGCGCAGCGCCATCGGCACCTTCAGGCGTAGGCTCTGCTTCGAGAGCTGCAGCGTCGAGCTCAACCGGCGCATGCTGTTGCTTGGAGGGCCCGATGACTCCCAAGTGGCACCAATCGAGCGGGTGCACGTTGATTCGACGCGTACTGTCGCGGCCGGCGAGACGCTGCTCAAGCACCCGGATGAAGTGATGCGACAGCGCCAGCTCGTCTCGGTACGTCGGCGAGTAAACAGGGTTAGACATCAGAGCTCCTCTGCACTTGATGGATGGAGGCCACTTCAAGCACCTCCACGGCTGCCAGCACGTCATGCAAGGCAGCGTCTAGTTTTCGTGCACTCGCAAGCGCCTCCTCGTAACCATCGCCGGAAATCACTGCTCGCAAGAAGTTCTTGAGCTTCCGGCCCGCCGCGCGATTGCGGCCGCGCTCGTGTTGCACCGCCTTGAACGTGGCGTCAAGGAAGACCTTCGAAT
>FTCQ01000090.1_pt1 | contig 10773 bp, 13 predicted proteins | sample 1639821 | NCBI WGS metagenome assembly FTCQ01 (sample SAMEA3914869, study PRJEB12502) | metagenome | biome: forest; material: soil | place: USA | collected 2012-03-12 | depth 0.1 m | reverse complement strand
GTTCATCCCTTTGGGTGCGTCGGCATGTTGCGTCGCGGGTGGACGTCCTTACGGAGCAGATAGTCGCCAGGCGGCACCTCGTGCCAAGTATCGAGGCGGTAGGGGCGTGGGCTGCATTGATTTCTGAAGAAAGCCGTCACGGCAATGAGTCGCTGTCGCTCAGGGCGGCATCAGTAGCTCTCGAATTCGCATTGAAGTCGACTCAGGTTCAAGTTAGCCCATTGCTTCAAGTTGCGTTTCCGTTAGTCCACGCTCATCTGCGTAGTAGCCAGGACACTCCGTCAATGATGGGCTTCTTCTCGTTTCATGACTGGGACAGATGCAAGACGGCGCGGAAGGACTTGGTTAGAGCGTTTCTGCTATCGGTATGGCCTCCAGCCGACCTCCTCAAAATCGCTGACGAGGTAATGGAGGTCGATTCGTTCGTATGGATTCTGTCGAAGAGTCTTGCCGGGAGAGAGCTGCTGACTCGAGCACTTGCTGACCCAACTCTCCCGCCTTACGTCCGGAATGAGTTCGAAGCCCGACGCTGACGCTGACTGCCCTGTGGATTTAAAGCGCGAAGTCCTCAAGCGTTTTACCTTTTGCGAGCTCCTCGTTGAGCCACCGCGGCTTTAGCCCGCGGCCGCTCCATGTGACGCCGCTTTCGGGATGCCGATACTTCGCAGCCACGGTACGGCGCGTGCCATCCGATTTACCTTTGCGTTTGCTCGCGGACGAAGTTCCAACGAGGTCGGCTACCGTCAAGCCATGCGCATGCATCAGATTGCGAATCTCGGCGATTGCGCCCGCACGCATTGAGTCTTGCGCTTCGCGAATTTGCCGCTCGACGTCCTGTTGACGCCTCAAAAGGTCTTGCAGTGTTTCCATTTTACTTTCCTTGCGCTGACGCTACGGATGGAGGCTGCCATCGCTCGTCCGCATGCTCGACAGTATGAGCTAGGAACGGTTGTCTTGAACTCAGCGCCCCGTAGGCCGTCCTTTGCGCCCGCACGCCATTACTAAATCCATTCTCAAATTCGGCCGGGCGCCGGAAAAGTCCATCCGATTTCCGTGAAACATTGGCTACCCGGCCATCCGCTGAGTGGAAGAAATCCATGAAAATCAATCAGTTGGAATGATTTCGGCCGCTCGCTTGGAAGGCCCGTGAAACATCGCAATGTGACTCTCTGAGGGCTGCGAAGACGCGGGCGCGACGTAGCCAGGTCGCTCGCCATTACGACATTTCCGACGCCCATCCTGCGGTTGGCTCAAGCCTCAGCGGACAGACGCTTGACGTCGCCGCCTATTTACCAACTGCGCTCGGCGAGCTCGGTGCTACGACCGCTGCTGACGCAGCGCTGGCAGGAGGCGTCGTCGAAGGAGTCGCCACCGCGCACTTCGGTTCGGACTTCGAGGGCACTTTAGGATTTCGAAGCGATGTAACCGAGCTCCAGCAGATGGCAACCCCCACGAGCGCGGCCACCATACGAAATGCTGCCAAGCGGCCGAGCCGATTTAGCGCTTGGCCGGTCGCTACTTCGACCACGAAGTGGAGTCCGACGACGAGTAGCCCGAAGACCAGTACTATGAAGATGAGGGCGACTGCGCGCCATCCGGTCAGTTCGCCAGACAAGATGGCGGCGCTGGCGACCAGCGCCAGACCGCCATCGGCTACGCCAAGACCGTGATGTGCGAGTCTGAGAATGGGGGCGGCGACTGCTCTTCGTAGAAACGAGCCGATGGGAGAGCCCACCGCCATCAGTGCGATTCCGAAGAAGAGCATCCCAGCATCAGCCACCCGGGAATCGGCGTGTTCCATTGCGCCGTTTACGAAGTGCTCCAGCAGTTCGTTCGCGTTGTTGACGCCGAAGAGCGGCAGAAACAGGAAGAGCGACGCGAAGACGAAACCCGCCAGCACTGGTTCGAGGCCCTTTACCGCACGGTGAGCTTGCGGATGCCGTCTAAAAAATCTGGCTACACGAAGGCGTGTCCACCTATAGCGAACGTGCAATGAGCGAAAAAAGTCGGAGAGTTGCTTCTCCATATCGTTGGGTTCTGTCGATGATTTGGTCATGCGTCGCTGCGCCAGTTTCTCTGGGCGCAATTGTCCTGTGGATGTCTGCGTTCGCCGACATCAGGTGCGGAAACGCGACGCTTCTGGGAGCGGTAAAAAGTCACGCTGGGTTGGTCTTCACCACGCTCGCATGTCTTGCTTCTGCGGTCTCAGCCTACCGATGTCGACGTCGCTGAGGTGACATCCGGCCGTCGCGCGAGCGATGCGCCTCGAATGTCGAGCATAGGGAGTGGTGTGCGAGTCTCAAGCAGCCCACCGACGCTCCCTCTCCAGGCTGAGTATCTCCGTGCCAACAACGCGCTCTTGAAGCGCCTCAAGGAGCTTGGGTACGACACCAGCAAGTTCCTGATGGGTGTCCATACACCACAGCAAATCGGCAAGCCTAGGTAGGGCAGCATTTGAAGCGCTCATGCCCCGCATCGGGCATCCGACTTTGCTTTTCGTCGGATACAACGCCACAGATGCGCAAGCGGATGTGTCGCCAGTTGAGTTAGTCGTATCTTCTGGCTCACCCGCGGCCCTGGGCTAGGTGGGGATGCTCAATATCTTTGGGCAAGGAGCTACGGATGTGGGACGCCGTGGTCGTGCGCGATTGCTCGGACCTCTTCGCGAGGGAGCGCTGAGCCTCGCGACCCCTGAGCTAGCAGGCGCGCTGTGGCTGCTTGCGACACGCGGAGTGCGGGCGCGAATCAGTCGGTCAATAGTGTCTTAGCGACAAACTGCGGAAAGCTGCTCTTCACGATGTCGAGGAATTCCTCTATGACCGGAAGAATCGCGTCGTCCACGGCGCGTCCGCCTATTGGCCGTCGGTGCACGCAAGCTGTCCAGGTGTGAGGGCGGTAGCGCACGAGCGAACTCAGACCAAGCAGCGCTGCAAGTGTGATGCTGTACTCGCTGACGTCCACTCCGCTTATCGGGTCAAGGTAGGCGACGCCCGGCAGGTCGTTCCATCCACCCGTCAGCGGTGGCATGCCGTCGAACGGGTCGAAAGGATTTGCTTGACCCAGGCCCACCGCTTGAAGCACGAAGCCTTGGCGACCCGCGTGAGTCATTTCCTGTATCTCGGTGGCGGGAGGAGCGAGATTGATAAACGTGATGTTGTTCTTGCCGTAGGTGGCGTTGGCTTCCAGCGGGCGCCATTTAGCCAGGAAGGGTGCTCTTGCGCGGAGCGCTGCGAGGGCTGACGCAAGGCCCTCCGCGGTATTGACTGGGCCTGGCGCCTCCACTTGAATGCTAAAGGTCTCTCCCACTCGGCCATACCCCTGCATCGGATACAGGTTGAGCATCTTCTGCCCTCGACCCGTGCAGAGGCGATAGGCCTTTTCGATACCTACAGTTCTCGCAAAGCAGTCGTCGAGACTGACGTCGAAATTCCCTAGCGCGTTCGACCCCGCCGCGGGAATCGTCCGGATTTGCTCTCCGTCGTTGTCGATGTATGTCGTGCGGTTGAGAGGCGCGACCACGTCGTTGAATTCTTGAAAGAGGCCAGTCGAACTTGCTTTCATACGAAAATCTGAGATAAGTTCTCCGTTCGGCGCGGAGCAGCTGAGGCCATGCGCTTGCTTCAGGTCTTGCGGTTGGCATGCCGTGTATGCGATAACGAGGGCCTTCGCAAATGCTGCCGCCCCGTAGTAGCGCAGTAGCGGACTCGTCTCGAGCGTCGCGCGGTCGGCGGACTCCCAAAACATGCGCCCGTGCAAGAGGCACGACGACGCGAACGCAACCTGACTCGCGTTGGGTTTTCGGCCGCTGATTGCGGACATGCGCTCCTTCAAGGCGGCGCTTCCCTCAAGGTGCCGAAGCTCTGTTTCGTGCATGCGTCCTCCTCGAAAGATTGCAGCCAAGGTTAACCGACTGTGAGCGAGCGAAGCTAGCCAATTCACTGTAGCGCGACTGCGTGTTCTTGCGAATCGCGAGTGAACGCCTGTCTGGAGCTCGCATCCCGTTGCAAGACCGCGTCTGGCAGCATATGTGCATCGTTTTACCGACGACTAGGGTCGACGTCGTGCATACTGGGAGGCATCTCAATACTGGGTGATGTATGTCGGGAATTCGATTTGCTTGGTGCAAAGAGCTTGATGACGTCTTGACCGCGCGAGATGCGAAGCGTGAGTTCCTCGCGCTCGACCCTCGACCCGAGGGGTTCTCATTCTTCTGTCAGAACCCTGACTGCAAACGCGCCGACGGCAAGCCTACACGTGTCACGTGTGTCAACTACAGGAAGGCTCCAAGTGAGCAAGACCAGTCGGTGGTGGTTCACTACCGGCAACTTGACGAACATATTCCGACCTGTGATGACTACGACCCCGAGGAGGCGCCGCAAATCGGAGGCACGCCCAAAAAGACTCGAACGCCCGGCCTGAAGGCCGCCGACGCATACGACGTCTTCGACCCTGCGGACGACCCTGAATCTGGCGGCGTCAAGCGCCCGTCGATACCCGGAGCTGAAGACTCTAGTCCCGGAGGCCGCGCCCGTGGTGGAGGCTCCGGTAGTGGCGGAAAGCCACGTGGTCGCAGCCCCAGCAAGACCCGGTTCGTGGAAGACCTCGCAGCGTTGCATGTGCAGGCCAAGACAGACCCGAGCGCAGCAGCACTTCTTGAGCGAGACATTCGCATTGTCGGCGGTGGTACAGCTAAGCTTCGCGACATGTTCTCGCACCTCTACAAAGGCGCTTCCGGCACGAAGGCCATCTGGTACGGTGGCGCGCACATCAAGGTCTATGGGAAAGCAAAAGATAGCTTTGCCCTGTTCTTCATCGATGCCGTTGAGGGCAAGAAACTCAGTACCTACGTCTCGTCTGCGCAAGTGGAGCAGTATCGGTACCGTAAGCAGCTGCTTGAGCTGATGGCTGAAGCCGAGCACTGTCGGTACGTGACTGCTTACGTGTGGGGCTCCATTGAGCCGGCAGACATGGAAGGCAAGCTGAAGCTGCAGCCAACTCGCTTGCAACACTTGGCCATCATCCTGGGGCCGCCAAAGACGCAACCTGCTCAGGTGGTCGAAGACAGCTCTCTCTCGAGCAACTCAAACAAGTAGTGGGCGTCGACGGCATCGGCGACCTCGCCGGTGCCGTCCCTCGGCGCGTCCATCGGCAAATCGGTCTTGCCGGTCTCGACAAACGTGAGGGAGACGCTCCCGCTGTCACCCTCTGCATCGAAAGCCCACCATGCGGTGCCCGAGTAGCGGTATGGCCAGCGCCTCACCTCGAACGCGGTGCCACCGACCGCTGCTCGCACCTTCGCGGTGAACTGCTCAGCCTTGCGACGTGCGGCTAGCGACGTGAACTTCACCCGTCCCGACGGGCCTCGGTCAAACAACGCCCGCCGGCCCTCTTGGTGGATGCTTGGCTTGCTGGAGTCTGTGTCGAAGTCGGCTGGCATGGGTGCGCGCTCGAAGCTGAATGCCTCGTGTAGCGCACCATTTATCTTTGGAGGCCGCTCGCTCCGAGAGCTTCGCGGCCATCTCGAAAAGGTACTCAGGCGTTGCTCTGTGCCTCTGAACCGGCTTCTGCTGCCGGCGCTGTTGCCACTTTGGAAGCACGCTTGCGAGGGGCAGCCTTCTTGGCGGGAGCTGGTTTCACGGGTGCCTTCGTCGCCGAGGCCTTCGACCGCACAACCTTCTTCACTGCAGCCTTCACTGAAGCACCGGCCTTGCGAGCAACCTTCGCCGTGGCCTTCTTGGCCACACGCGCGGCCTTCTTAGCTGCCGGCTTTGCCTTCTGAGCGGCGGCCGGCTTGGTCGAGTCGCTGGCTGCTGCAGGCGGTTCGATGAGGAACTTGTCGCGGCTCTTCGCAGAGGCAATCCAACCTGGTGCCCGACCAAAGCCGGTCCACGTGGCGCCCGTCTTCGGGTCTCTGTACTTCACCGTGCCTGCTCCAGCACGCTTAGCCGTTGCCTTCTTCGGGGCCGACTTTTCGACCAGGCGCTTCACGGTCTTGGAGGAGCTCGTCCCCAGATGTTCAACCGTCACGCCTAGAGAATGCATCAGCGCTTTGACCTTGGCCACAGATGCATCCATCTCTTGTTCAATCAAACGAGCAGCCCTGGCTTCGAGAGCGGCGATTTGACGTTTGATGTCATTGAGCTTGGACATAGTGTATTGACGAATCTGGTTAGCGGGCCGTCAGTTTAACGGAGCGGTCGAATCGCGGCGTAAGTTTTCCACCGTTGCTGTGGATAACCTTGTTGAAGGTCAACTTCAACAGTGCGCAAAGCCGGAGATGAAGCTGCCGGCCGGTGCCGATGCGCTGATGTCGCTCAGTGGCCATCGACGGAAGCAGGTATGGGATGCTGCTGCGCTCAGGTCGACCCCGAAGCTACTGCGTGACGCGCCGGTCGACGAACACATCCTGGAACTGCCGGGAGCCCCTGAGGGCGAGGAAGTCGTCTGGGACTACGCTTCGATTGGCCTGACGCTACGCAGCCATCCGCTTGCCCTGTTGCGGCCCAAGCTGGCCGCGCTGCACTTCAAGACCGCGGCGGAGCTGTCCCAGTACCCAAACGGCCGCATCGCACACGCCTGCGGCATCGTGACGTTGCGTCAGCAGCCGGACACGGCCAAGGGCGTGATATTCGTGAGCCTCGAAGACGAGACCGGCACTGTTCAAGTCATCGTGCGGAAGTCCATCCGAGAACATCAGCGCGAGCCACTGTTGAAGTCGCGGCTGATGGGCGTACATGGAACTTGGCAGCGTGGGGGCGACGTGATGAACTTGGCCGCGGGTCGCCTCGAAGACTTGACACCACTCCTCGGCCAGCTGGGCACCGAGTCGCGGGACTTCCACTAAAAAGGGCGAACGGAGTACGTTCGCCCCGATGCAGTTAGGGAAGCTCTCTGCGAAGTGCTAGCGAAGCCTCACAAGCACCGTAGAGTTGTTCTGAGTGAGGTTCTGGTCGAGCGCCTGCTTGGCCTTCCACATCTCTTGGTTTCTCTCCGTTTCGGTCAGAATGGGTACTGTGGCGAGGTCGACGCTTTTGTCAACGAAGAAGGTGCGCCAGGCAACCTCCTTCTGCCCCTCGGTAGTGCTGACCGTTTCGAGTTGAGCGTAGCTTACGACAACGTGCTTGCCGTGGCTGCATTCGATGGCGAGGCGCACACTCTCATCGACGAGACGCTCAGTCCGCCCCGGACAGAATCCTGCAATTTCCTCATATTGGGGAGGTTGGGAGGCTGGCCCTTGCCTCGGTGCGCATAGCTCACGAGGAAGTCCGAATCGCCCGCCGGAACAGCGGAAGGCGCGCTAGCCGCACCCCAAAAGGGTGACTGCAGCGACGGTTACAAGGGCTCGAGAGATGTATTTCATTGGTATGTGCTCTGATTCGCAGAAAGGCCTGCTGCTTGTATAGAACGTTGTACGTTCGGACCTTCGGCGCTGTACGCTAGTACCTCAGACACCTTGACGAGTGAAGCAGTGTCTTGCCTACCGGCTTCGAGATGCACGGCAGGTGGCTGACCGACGCCGAAGGCTTCGAACTGACTCACTTCTTGAGCTTGACGAAGGCGCACTCACGGACGCAAGCCTTCATTGGCGCGGAGCTATACCCGAGCATGGCAACAGAACTGCTCTTCCCCTCAATGCCGACTGCGCGGCGGTCACAATGCGCCGAAGGCTACCAAGTCATCGCCGAGCTTGACGAGGCCTCAATCTGGTACCGCGGGGCTGATTGCGCCCAGGTCGAGCGCGCCTACTACCTTGCTGCGCTACGCACAGTTTTGCGCCGCGCTATCCCGCGGCTCTCACCGCCCGTGAGCGAGCGCGTCTTCAAGTGACATGGTGAGGTTCCGTGCCCTACACTACCCCAAGGCTGCTTGCCTCCGTTCCCGGTTCGCAGGTTGCATGGCACGCTGCGCCGCAGCCATCGAGATGTGGAGGTCGGGCTGCATCGTGACGTCGTACGAGCCGAAGTCGTAGCGCGCCGCGTTTCCAGACTTGAGCGCTTTCAGAACGGCCCGAAGTCGTCGCTCTCCCTTGGTGAACCAGACCTCCAGTTCATCCATGCGGCCGCTGCACAATTTGCTTCCAAAGTAGTCGGTGAAGGCGTCTGACTCGGGCATCCAGTAGCCAAACGACGCCGGGTGCCGCAACGACTCCGGCGCGCGGGCATTCGAAGCTCGGACCAAGACGTGAACGGCTCGCAGTGCTCGTTCGAATCCATCGGTACTGTCGACCGCAGCTGAGACCACGTCGGCCGCGTCGATGGCCCGCGCGCGGCCGACCGCCTTGGCCCAGGCCGTATTGACTCGGAAAATCGGTGCCTTGGCGATGCTGGCGAAGACTTTGGCTGCCTCGGCGAGATGGGTTACGCGACTTCCCTGCGCCTCTTCAATCAATCGGTGAAACTCGCGCACGGCCTGCGCTGCAGCCTGGTCGATGAGTTGACGAGCGTCGACCGCCTGCTGGCGGTAGGAACGTGTACGCGCCAAGCGCTTCCATTGCTTACGGTCGACGCGGGCCCATTGATTCCCCCATCCCGAAGGAACCGTCGGTTCCCAAGCCATGTGCTCTTCGAGAGTACGACGGCTGACATCGAGCTGGGAGTAGACCACAGGCAAGCCGCTGAGCCGCTTGACTTCGGTGAACAGTTGCTTGTGCAGGGCGACCGCCTTGGCCTCAATCTTCGCCTCCAAGGCGTCGACGCGGCTGCCGGTGTCCGAGAGCAGCATCTTCCCGAGGCAGGTCTGCCCGTTCAGGGTGACCAGAGTGAACTTGACCTCGTGCTCGCGGTGGTAGACCGGTCTCGGCTCAGGAGCGCGCCAGTAGCGCGCGACTCCAGCACCGCTGTTGTCGTCATCGTCGTCCCGGCCGCCCCGCGACGAATAGTAGGCGTCGTTGTTCGGGTTCAGCTGGTTGGAGTGATTGTCTAGGTCGTCCTTGCGAGACATTGCGAGTCCATTGCGAGAGTGATGCCCCATTAGAGCGGACTGAGTCCAAGATGGAGATGGCATGAGGTCGTCCCTCGGCACATTTTCACGCATCGGCTCTTCGCGAATTGCGCCGAGACTTCGGGTCACGAGCAAAAGTTAGTACGGGCAGTGCTATCTTTTGCTAAGCCGGGTGGCTCGGCCTCTGAGCCAGTCGCGCTCTACGCTGGCGCATCAGCCAAGCCACCAACGCATCCGAAATGACGGAAAACACAGTGTCAGAGCCAGCAGACACCCGCTACCTTCTGACTTGGCGTCTGGGGTACGCCGGAGCGCTCGATGCAGCCGAAGCCGCCCCAGCGACGCTTCGACCCGTGCTCGTGGCGCTCACTCGCCAGGAGCTTCCGAACGATGCGGAGATTGAGCGCATCCGCGCCGGCGGCTACAAGTTGCTCACTGTCAACGACGAGTTCGAGTCGGCGGAGCAGGACTCGCCGCTCACGGCTGGATTCAAGCGGGCGCTGGAAGATGCGGAGCGAGAGTTTGACGAGGGGTTCGGCGACTGGGTTGTGCCGGCGCAAGGCCAGGCCATCACGGGCGTGCTGCCCTCAGGCGCCATGGCACCCGCGACTGACGATGGCAACGAGAAAAGCGCCTATCTGCGTGCGATGTACGGCGACGGTCGAGACGACGGTCTCAGGTAATCGAATTGCCTCAATTCGCTGGTCAACAGCGCGCGGCAGGAGCGAGTGCGCCAACAGGCCGGTGACACCGCGCGCAGCGCAAGTACGTTGACTTGAACGCAATAGGGCCAACTACTCGATGCGCCGGGAACCTGTATGGGGTGGTCGTTACTGATGACGACCGCGACGCAGCGAACTCGTTGGTCGGTATGCTGACGCACTGGGGATTTGCGGCGTAGGCGGTGTACGACGGCACGAAGATTGTGCTTGCTGCAGAGGTGCTTGAGGCGTCTCGCGCAACAGTGCGGGGAGCGCTACCTTTGCTGAATCTGAGTACGTTACTACTCCGCGCCGCCTATAAAATCCTACTCTTGCTACTCAAATTCAACGGAATGAGTAGCATCGTGAGCAATCTGCTAGAAGAGTTTGAAGCAGCGCGACGCGCCCAAGCGCTGAGCCAAGATGCGCTGGCCCAGCGCGCCGGCCTGAGCAGGATGACCGTGCAGCGTACAGAGGCGGGGAAAATCGACCCTCGTTTGTCTACCCTCTTGGTGCTTGCTCGCTCCCTCGGCCTGGACCTGATGCTGGTGCCAACCGCACTGCGTGCAGAGCTCGTGCAGTTCGCACGGTCAGGCGGTCGGCTCCTCGGTCAACCTGAAGGCGTCGGCGCGCCGCTTTCCGTCGTCGACGAGCTGCTGTTGCCTGCAAAAGGCCAGCGACGCGCGCAAGCTAGCTCTCGAAAGCGGTCCGCGCCGAAGTCGCAGGGATAGGTTCGTAGGTGGCCATCGTGGCGTCTTTGCGACCCGGCACGTCCTCTGCCGCTCATCGACACACTCAAGGAGGCGCCAATTAACGACGACAAGACGAAGGCTTGGGAGCCAGCACCATACGCACGTCAACCTTGGCGAGAACGACGAGGCTCGGGATTAGTTCAAGAAGGTTGGCTGCACTGGTGATGCAACTGAATGGCGGAGTCTGGTTTCCTGACACACCAGAGAATCGAATTGGTTCTCATGCAGGCCAAACCGCCACGCTACGCGAATTTCTCTCATAGGAAGCTCCTGAGCATTCGGGGGTGTATTGCTCACCGGCCGGTGGCGAGAGTCGTGGCGGGAAGAGCCGCAACAAGGTTCGAGCTGCCGCTCGGCGGAAAGCAGGGTCGAGCCTACGC
>FTCQ01000072.1_pt1 | contig 10791 bp, 14 predicted proteins | sample 1639821 | NCBI WGS metagenome assembly FTCQ01 (sample SAMEA3914869, study PRJEB12502) | metagenome | biome: forest; material: soil | place: USA | collected 2012-03-12 | depth 0.1 m | reverse complement strand
GCCTTTCGTCGACCGATTGAGTCACGACGGCAGCTTGGTGGTCGTGGGAGTGCTCCCCAGCGAAGATCTGCCGAGCGTTCGTCGGCGATTCGTTCATCGCCGAAGGAGTGGTGACAGCGCGTGTCGGCCTGCGCTGACGACGGAACGTCGTGTTGCCTGACTGGTGTCAACGGCGCGCGTTCTCAATTCGCCTCCATTGATATCCATATCTCAGGAGTTGATCGTGTCCAACGCTGCCCACGTACCTCTTGCCACTCGGGAGAACTGCGATGCCTTTGCTCGGGCCGCCGAAGCGCTCGCGAGACGCAGAGCCAATGAAATTCCTGATGCCGACATCGAGGCGTTCAGGGTGCTGCAGTGGGTCGAGTGGCGGCAGGGCGCACTCCGCGTGACGCCGCTCGGCCAGATGGCCTTGATCCGGATTCAGGGCCAGGCCGCTCAGGCTGCCTGAGTACAAGACCCTCACGATTTGGAGCACTCATGGCTCAAGAGAAAGTGCGTTGCGATGCCGTGCTCGTCGATATCGACGGAACCCTGGTGGACAGCAATGATGCGCATGCCCGGGCTTGGGTCGCGGCGAAGCGGCATGGTCACGAGTTTCCGCACGACGCTGTTCGGCCATTGATCGGCAAAGGCGGCGACAAGCTGTTGGACGAACTGCTCGGGTTTATGCCTGACTCAGCCGAGGCGCGTGCCATCAGCGAGGACCGCGAAGAGGTCTTCCGGTCCACTGAATTGCACGCGCTCGTCCCGACTCCAGGGGCGCGCGAGTTGCTGCTGAAAATCAAGGAAGCCGGCCTCAAGGTGGTCGTGGCCACGTCCGCGCGGGCTGCCGAGACGATCGCCCTGCTGAAGCAGGTCGGCCTCGACGACTTGATCGATCACGAAGCCAACTCCGGCGACGCGACCGCTTCGAAACCCCATCCCGATATCGTTCATAGTGCCTTGAAGAAGGCGGGAGCGCGACCTTCCACCGCGCTCATGCTGGGAGACACGCCCTACGATGTCGAAGCCGCACGCAAAGCGGATGTGTGGACGATTGCACTGCGGTGCGGCGGTTGGTGGAACGACAGCGCGTTCAAGGGCGCTCTCGCCATCTACGACACGCCTCGTGCGTTGATGTAAGCCTTCGATTTCACTTCGTCAAGAGGGCGCTGAACGTCGGCTGGTCGGCGCGCGACTGCGGGCTGCTCATCGAGCTGCCGGTATTCAGGTGTTCCTGTCGAAATGGGAACGCCGATTGCAGTACAGCTTCGAACGGATGAGAACCAGATTAGGAGCTTTGATGTCCCGATCGATTCTGCTGGTCGAAGACGACGACAGAGAACTGGAGCTCTTTTCGGCAGCCTTCGAGCGAATGGGCCTGGCCGACGAAGTGCACATCGAGAAGAACTGTGCCCAGGCGCTTGCCTACCTGCGCGCGTGTGCAGGTGAGAAAGCCAGCCTCACGTTGCCGCGATTGGCGCTCATTGACTTGCGAATTCCCGAGCATGACGGGGCTGAGATCCTGGCGACCATACGCAAGGACCAGCGCCTCACTCACTTGCCTGTCGTGATGTATACCGCGTCCGAGGACAAGGCCGACGTGCTGAGACGCTATCGGGCGCGGGCGAATGCCTACGTGGTCAAGCCGCGTCACTTGGCAGGCATCGTCGAATCCCTTCGCTCGATCACAAACTTCTGGCTGAAGATCAACAAGATGCCGCGTGAGTTCGCCTGAGCATCTGGTGAAAGGCGTCGGACGGCTTGCGCGTGCCGTGGACGCCCTCGAGGTTGTCGTGCCACGGACAGGACGCGTCGGTGGCGTAGGACGGCGCCGCATTCTCGCGAAGATCCGACGAACGGCATTCCGGTTGCCTTGCTGAATGGAACGTCCCTGCGCAAATTTGCACCCTCCGGGTCTCGCAGGACTCAGCCGTCGGCACACGCGATCGAACAGATCGTGCAACCTTGAACGCGAGGAACATCTTGTCGAATGCTTCGCAGCCAGCCTCGCCTCATCTCGGGCATCGGCACTCCCCGGTTGAATCCGAGAGCCTTGCCTCCCGCGGCGAGGGCAGGGACATCTTCTTTGCGGCGGTAGAAGCGACGCGCATGCCGATGTGCGTGGTCGATGCGCGTGCACCAGACCTGCCGATCATCTTCACGAATGAAGCGTTCCACGAGACGACCGGCTACTCTCCGGACGAGGTGCTCGGACGCAATTGCCGCTTCCTTCAGGGGCCCGAGACCGATCGAAGCGTCGTGGCGGATGTCCGCGACGCGCTGAAGGCCAAGCGCGAGATCGCGGTTGAATTGCTGAACTACCGCAAGGACGGGTCGACGTTCTGGAATGCGCTCTACATCTCCCCGGTGCGGAACACGGAGGGCGAGGTGGTGTACTTCTTCTCCTCGCAACTGGATATCTCGCGGCGACGCGACGCCGAAGGCGCGTTGAGGCAGGCCCAGAAGATGGAGGCACTCGGTCAGCTCACCGGCGGCATGGCGCACGACTTCAACAACCTCCTGCAAGTCGCGCTCGGGAACATAGATGTGGCGACGGTGCGAATGAAGATGCTCGGCGTCGTCGATCCGGTTCTCGAGAAGTCGCTTAGCAACGTGAAGGAGGCGGCGCGCAAGGGGGGCGTGTTGACGCAGCAACTCTTGGCGTTTGCCCGCAAACAGCAGTTGCAGGGGCGCGTCCTCAACGTCAACGAATTGGTGTCCCGCTTTTCCGACTTGGCGGGACGGACGCTGGGAGACCGGATCGAGGTGCACCTGGAACTGGCTGCAGACCTGCACAACGCTCGCGTTGATCCGACGCAGCTGGAAGTGGCGCTCCTGAATCTGATGATCAATGCCCGTGACGCCATGGGCGGCGCAGGCAGATTGACCGTGTCCACGCAAAACCTCGAGTGTGAAGCCGCCGAGGCGTCGGCGCATGGGCTTCCAGCACCTGGACAATATGTCATGTTGGCGGTGACGGATACCGGACAAGGTATCCCCGCAGATGCTCTGAGCAGAGTCATGGATCCCTTTTTCACGACCAAGCCATCCGGTACAGGGCTTGGACTGAGCATGGTCTACGGGTTTGCCAAGCAGAGTGGCGGGGCGGCCACCATCTACTCCGAGCTGGGTGTGGGCACGACAGTCCGGCTGTATTTCCCGGCCAGCGTGGAGGCGATCGACAATGTCGCGGCCGACGAGCCAGTCAGCCCACAGCCTGCAAACCCCGCAAGGATCCTCATCGTAGATGACCGGAGAGAGGTCGGCGAAATGGCCCAGATGATGCTCTCTCAACTCGGCTACGACACGGCGATGTGCACCTCTGCCGACGCCGCCCTGGAGCAGTTGGACAGGGGGCCTGAATTCGATCTGCTGCTCACGGATCTCATCATGCCCGGCGGTCTCAACGGCGTGCTGTTGGCCCGGGAAGCCCAACGACGTCTCCCGAGCTTGAAGGTGGTGCTGATGACCGGCTTCGCCGACGGGACGCCGGAGCGATGGGGCGGTTCGCACTACGACATCATCTTCAAGCCATTCTCGGCGTCCGATCTTTCAAAGAAGGTACAGCAAGCGCTGATAGGGCCGACGGGCGCTGCATGACGCATGGCGTGGGTGCACGCGTTGCAGTTCAAGCTTTAGATCGCCGCATCAACTCGCAAGAGCAAGACGGTCTCGTATCGCAAGCCGGTGCATGGATTGCGGGCTCGTGGGGCGGGTAGCTCAAGCGACATGCGAGCGATGTGCGGAATGCTCAGGCGTCAGGCTGGGCGCGACGTAGGATGGGCTCTCAGCGTCACGGCTTGGTGCAGGTCGTCACGAATCTGCTCACGAATGCCGCCAAGTACACACGCCGCGGCGGCAACATCTGAATCTTGCTCGCCTCGTTCGGTTCCGAGGCGCCGCTGGCCACACATCACGTTAGCGGACGCTCGCGAAGGACGGCTCCAAGCCGCATACCGCCGGAAGGAGCAAAGCGCAAAAGCTCGAGCTGACACCTTTAAAAAGAGGCGGCCATTCCGTGATTCACAGTCGGGGCCGGAACACCTTAGGCATGCCGCGCGCAGTGCACGCGAGGGCGGATCGAAGGGCCGAGTGAGTCACGGCGCGTCGAGTGTGCCGCGACACCGCGCAACGCCAACCCGCGGCGCTGTGACGGGGCCAGTTAAAGACCGCCGGGGTTCGCCTCTCTGGCGCGCTCGGCCAAAGTCTCGTTCAAAGTGACCCGCAAGGCATTCAAGATGGCCAGATCAACCTTCGACGGGGTCCGAGGCCGAGTATCGATAACGCAGAGTGTTCCTACACGCGCACCGGAAGGGCTCGAGATCGGCGCGCCCGCGTAGAAGCGAATGTGCGGATCGCCAGTCACCAATGGGTTGTCTGCAAATCGCGGATCAGCACACGCATCCTCAACCACGAAGATCTCATCGCTTTTGATTGCATGGGCGCAAAAGGCGATGTCCCGAGGGGTCTCGTTCACGGCAAGTCCAACTTTGGCTTTAAACCACTGCCGGTGCGCGTCGACCAAGCTGAACAGAGAAATCGGCGTATCTAACTCTGCAGCCGCGAAGCGCACTATGCGATCGAATCGATCCTCCGGTGAGGTATCCAGGATCATCAATGCGTCGAGCGCGTCGAGCCGGAAGCGCTCGGGGTCTATAAGATAGTCTTCAATGCGCAGCGGTCCTTGGCGATTTGATTCATGCGGGGCCATCGGCGTCACCTCACAGTGATTGGAAAGTAATTCGTAGCCTTTTCCGGGAAAACTATGGATGAAACGCCGAAATCTCGCCGTCGACAAATCTTCTGCGGCAAGTTTCAGCTTGACGGTAAGGATGTGACTCGATTCGTTGAAGCAAGATGCGATGGAAGAGGGCTCCGGTCGTCTGAGGTGTCCATGAGCTCGGACTTTCTTGCCCAGCTTGTGTGTCGATCAGAAGGAGCAAGCGATGCGGTCGCAGTACCCAGTCATCAATGGGCAGGGCAGTTCGCGCACAGGTTTTTGGAAGGCTCGGTAGAAGATAATGCCAGACAAACACGTCGCATGTGGTGTTATTCAAGATCCCATCGTGGGGCATCATTTGAGCTACGAAGCGACATGCACGCGAATCGGCAACGGCTGGTCGTGCATCGTGGAGTTTGACGACGGGCAATGGAAGTTCGGTCTCGAAGAACCGATCGTCTTCCACGGCCCGTCATTCGTTCTCGACGTCGTTGCGCGGATGGCATTACAGGCCTATCAAGATTGGAAGTGAAGGTCAGCTGGGGGTGCGAGTCATCGACGCAATTGCACTCTCGATGGCCGCAATGACCAACGCCTCAGCTTCGTCTGCATTCACGTCCCCTGTATGTTCCGTCGCGGCTACGACATATTGCCGGCCGACAAGGTGAATTGTCGCGCTCCAGTGCACGCTCGCGTCCTCCCAGATATACGCGGCGTCATAGTGGACGAGTTCGCCACTTTCGGCCACCTCGTACTGACCGTGCAAGTTAGATCGTTTCATTGCCGTGCACCATCTGTAGAGCCTCGATGATCGCACGCGCTCGGGCGATCGACCATGAGCCTCAATTTTGCAGACCTGATGTCGTCCTGGAATCCGTCGCGAGGACGCCAGCCAACTGCCAACGATCCATGCACTTCTTCAGCAACGTGCTTATCCAGAGCAAGCGCGTCGCGAGCATGGTGTTGCGCCTGTTGGGCTTCGCTGTCATCTCGACCGTGGTCAGCAATTGCTGATTGGACGCTCAGTCCGTGAGCGCACGGAGACCGAGGAACATCTCCGGCCGCGATCTGAACGACGCAGTACGGGCCAAGGCCGGCGACGAGCGCTCGCCGGTGGATCGCGCGGTGCTGGAGATCAATGGCAGCATCATGGTGAAGCCGCGCGGCTGAAGCGTGTCGCGTTCATCGCGAATGGGAACTCGTCCTACACTTGGCGCGCGGCGCTTCGCCTGAAGTCGACTCCATACCGAACACGAAATCGACCGCACCATTGGGCGGATCAGGAAACACGTCACCCTGTATTCAGAGTTTCTTTGCCGGCCTCGCGTCGGCGAAGTCGAAGGCCCGCACCAGAAATGGCTCGCGGGCTTTCACCTTTCCGCGCGACCGATGTCCTTGAGGAAGCATGCATACTGGCGATGAATCGTCGTTCGCGCTGAGCGCCGAGCCACTGCCGGCATGGTTTCTAAAGCGGCTGGCCGGGACCGCGACGCCGTCGCGGCCGGCTTGAAGCTCAGGCGCGAGGTCCCCGCGTCGTGTCGAGCAGGCCCGGCATGTCCCAGGCATCCGCGCCGGTTCGCGTGTCGCGACGAGAGGCCGCCGGGGACGCATCGCCCTCGTCATGGTCGGCGTCGTCATCCTGTTTGATGGAGCGGTCGATGCCCGATGCGGCGACTGCTCGGGCTCGTGGAGCGTGGGATGCTTCATATCTGAACTCCTGGGAAGTGACCGGTCGTCGTGTGAGACCGATGAACTCAGCCCATCGCGGGCTGGCCGTTCGATGCCATCACGCCGCCATCGACCGGCAGGTTCACGCCGTTGATGAAGGCGGCGTCGTCGCTCGCTAGGAACGCGACCACGCCGGCGATGTCCGCGGGCTCGGCGACCCGCTTGAGCGGCATCCGCTCCATGAACTTGGCGACGAGGGCCTTGTCCTTGAGCATGTCTTCGGTCATGCCCGTGTGCGTCAACGAGGGACAGACCGCGTTCGCGCGCACGCCCTGGGCGCCGAAGTCGAGCGCGATCGCGCGCGTGAGGTTCACCACGCCGCCCTTTGCCGCGTTGTACGCGCTCATCGACCAGTCGGCGGCCAGGCCCGACACGGAGGCCGTGTTGACAATGCAGCCGCGCGTCTTCAGCAGCTCGGGCAACGCCGCGCGGCAGCCGTGGAAGACGCCGGACAAGTCCGTGTCGATCGTCTTCTTCCACTCGTCAAGAGGCACCTCGAGCACGTTGCCCTCGGATGCGATGCCGGCGTTGTTGACCATGACGTCCAAGCCGCCGAACCGCTTGACGGCCGCCGCGACGAGTTCCTGAACCGCCGCGAAGTCCGACACGTCGCACACGTGCGCGAGCGTGCGGGCGTCGGGCAGCTGGTGGGCGACTTCCGTGAGCTTGTCCTCGTCCATGTCGCAGAGCACCACGTTCGCGCCCTCCTGCGAGAAGCGTTCCGCGAAGCCGCGGCCCATACCCGATGCCGCGCCGGTCACGATGACGGTCTTGCCGTTGAAGCGTTGCATGCCGATCTCCTCGAATGAATTGGCGATGGGCTCTCCGCGGCAAAGTGCATTCCACGAGGCCGAATCAGGCGGCCTGCATTTCGGATCCGGAGAGCCGCACGCAGGCCGGCAATGGCCTGCATGCGAAGAGAACGGCGCCGAAGCGCCGAGGGGAATTGCTGGCTCAGGCCGAGGCGAACGCTTCCAGCAGCCGCTCGCCCGCCCAGGCCTGCGCCTCGCGTGCCTTCTCCATGACCGCCGCCATGCCGAAGAACTCGTGCGTCACGCCGTCATAGTTCTTGCGTTCGACCGGTACGCGTGCCTTGCGCAGCGCGTCCTCCATCTTCGAGCCGTCGTTGCGCAGCGGGTCGATGTCGGCATTGATGATCGTCACGCTGGGCAGCCCGGTGAGGTTCGCGTCGACAGCTGCAGGCGCGCGTCCTTCAGGTCGTCCTTGCTGTTGATCAGCTTGTCGACCAACCACTCGACCATGGCGCGGTTGAGCGGCTTGGCGATGGCGTTGGCAAGGTAGGACTCGGTGTTCACGCTGGTCTGCGTCACCGGATAGACGGCCACCACGTGGCACGGCTGCTGCGCCACGTTGGCGTCGCGCGCGGCGATGGCCGTCGCCAGCGCGAGGTTGCCGCCGGCGCTCTCGCCCGCGAGTGCGATGCGGCGCGGGTCGCCGTTGAGCTGGGTGGCCTGCTCGGTGACCCAGCGGTAGGCGGCCAGCGCGTCGTCCCAGGCGGCCGGGAATTTCTGCTCCGGCGATTGCCGATAGTCGACCGAGACGACGACCGCGTTCGCCTCCTTCGACAGGCCACGCGCGCCGCCGTCGTAGACCGTCTTGTCCGCGATCACCCAGCCGCCGCCGTCGAAGTACACGACGAGCGGGAAGGGGCCCGGGCCGGACAGCGTGAAGACGCGCGCCGACAGCGCGCCGGCGGGGCCGGGGATCGAGATGTCCTGCGTCGTGACGCCCGGCACCAGCGACGTCGGCTCGGTGGACTTGCCCTGCTCGGCAAGCAGGGCCTTCACGGCGTCCGCAGGCGTGGGCTGCTGCCGCGCGGTGGCGACGTCCAGATCCTCGATGTGCTTGTCGGTGAGTTGGCCGAGCTTGTCGAGCACCTGCTTCATGTCCGGGTCGGCGCGCATCGCGCCGAGGGCGTTGCCGAGGGTGTCGGCGATGGGACGGCTCATGCGAATCTCCTGGGGATGGAACGATTCGTTGGCAAGGTGGGCGCCATGCGCCATGGGCTGCAGACTCGGCGATCATTCGCGACGTTGCCGAGGCCGTTCAACGACCTCTCGTGCGGATGGACGATCAAAGGCTCGCTGGAAGCGAGTGGTGGAGGGTACGGAACTGCGCCGATCAGGGACGCACGAGCATTGCGATCTCACGCACGATTTCCAACGGCTTGATGGGCTTTCCGCAGTGAGCATCGAAGCCGGCATCAATGGCTTGCTGCCGATCGATTTCGCGTGTGAACGCCGTCACGGCGATCGCGGGCAGTCGACCCGAGTTGACGGCCCGCTCCTGTTGCCGAATTTCGCGGATGAGGCCGAATCCGTCGAGACCGGGCAGGCCGATGTCACTGACGAGGACGTCCGGTCTGCGTGCCTTCACGAGTTCCAACGCAGCTTCGGCGTCTCTCGCAACCCGCGCCTTGGCCCCCCGATCGACCAACACGACGGCCAGCACGCGAGATGCTTCGTCGTCGTCCTCCACCACCAGCACATCCAGTCCGGACAGCGGAAATGCCGAAGGGTCAAGGTCGCGCTTGGCGTCGACCACCGCTGAATTTTGCAAGAGTGGCAAGCGGAATCGGAAGGTGGATCCCTTGCCAAGCCCCTCGCTTTCGGCGTTGATGGTCCCGCCATGGGCGTCGACGATCTGCTTGACGATCGCCAGCCCCAACCCCAGGCCTCCGCGCTTTCGGTTGGATGCGGCGTCCCCCTGTGCGAAGCGCTCGAAGACGAGTGGCAGGAAATCGGCACGCATCCCTTGACCGGTGTCCGAGATGGCGACTTCCAGAAAGCCTTCGCGACTGCAGACCGCGACGAGGATGCTGCCGCCTTGCTCAGTGAACTTCAAGGCATTCGTGAGCAAATTCCAGACAACCTGTTGGATGCGAGCTGGATCGGCGAGCGCGCGGCGCTCATCGGAATCCGTCGTGACCTTGAGGTCGACGCCGCGCTCTTCGATGCTGGTTCGGAGCGCCTCCACCGCTTGCACGATCTCCTCCGCCAAGTGCATCGGCTCCATCGTCATGGCGAGCTTGCCCAGCCGAAGGCGGGAAACATCCAGGAGGTCGGAGATCATGCGGGACTGGGTGCTGCAACTGCGGGCGATCGCATCGACACCACGCTGCAGATCCGTTGGCGCCTTGCGCCGGAAGACTTCTGCCCAACCGGATATCGCGGTCAGCGGTGAGCGCAGTTCATGCGCGACCATCGCGATGAAATCGTCTTTACCACGATTGAGCTGCTCCGCCTCGGAGCGCGCGGTTCGCTCGCGCTCGAGCCATTGCGAACGCAGTCTCGCGAGCTCTACGCGCTGAGACACATCGACTGCAAGAACCATCGACAGTTCGCCATCGATGTGTCGCTCCGCGCTCCACTCCAGCCTGACCACGCTGCCATCCGGGCGGGTCGAGGAGACTTCACGCCTGTCGATGTCCCCAGTTCCGGGAACTTCTCCGAGAAAGTCGACCCATTGCCCGTCGACATACTGATGGAGATAGTTGCCGTGTAGTTCGGACACCGTCCTGCCCAGCAACTGCGCCATCGCCGGGTTGGCCTCGGCAATTCTGCCCTCCGGCGTCAGCAGCGCAATACCGGTGGGCGCACGCTCGTAGACGGCCAGGAATTTGGAGTTCGCTCGCCGGAGCTGTTCTGCCTGTTCGTCCAGTTCGGCGTAGAGCGCAACAACGCCGCGATTTGTCTCTTCCAGCTCTTCGCGCAGGGATTCAACCTCCGCCTCAAGGGCGGAGATCTGCTCCCTCAAACGCTGTACTTCGTTTGCTTCCATCGCCTTGCCCGACGCATTACGGGATTCAAGTTTCCCGCGTTAACCGTCGCCTCAGAGTTTCCAACGCGTGACCGTCACGCACGTGCCCTGTCCGACAACGGTCTGGAGGTCAAAGTCGTTCACCAGGCGCCGGCTGCCTGAAAGCCCGACGCCCATGCCGGATCCTGACGTCCATCCGTCCGTCAATGCCAACTCCACGTCAGGAATGCCCGGGCCCTTGTCTTCGAAGGCAAGGCGCAATCCGACCCGCAGTCCTTCCTGGACGATCTCCCACCGCATTTCCCCGCCGCCGCCATACACGACGGTATTGCGCGACAGCTCGCTGGCGGCGGTGATCATCTTGGTCTGGTCGACCAACGAGAACTTGGCTTGCTGCGACAACCTGCGCACGAGCTGTCGGCACATGACGATGTCTCGTTCGCCCGCCAACGGCATAGATCCGACGGTTTGCTCAGTCAAGATGAGTCCGATCGTCAGCAAGTAGAAACGCCATTCCGCGTTCGACGTTCAGGGCCGTGACGACCCCATGGAGTGACATGCCCAGCTCGACGAGGGTG
>FTCQ01000059.1_pt1 | contig 10795 bp, 10 predicted proteins | sample 1639821 | NCBI WGS metagenome assembly FTCQ01 (sample SAMEA3914869, study PRJEB12502) | metagenome | biome: forest; material: soil | place: USA | collected 2012-03-12 | depth 0.1 m | reverse complement strand
GCACCGGGCAAGGCCAACGGCGCGGCCGTGCTCGTGGCGCCGGGCGGCGGCTTTCGCTGGCTGGCGATCGACCGCGAGGGCTGGGCCGTCGCCCAGGCCCTGGCCGACCAGGGCATCGCCGCCTTCGTGCTCAAGTACCGCTTGCAGCCGACGCCGGCATCCACCGAAGGCTTCAAAGCGTCGATGGACAGCCTGTTTGCCGCCGCGGGTTCGGGCGACGGCAAGCCGCAATCGCTGCTGCCCGACCTGTCCAACCAGTTGACCGACGCCGAGGCCGCCTACGCGCTCATCGTCTCGCACGCCAAGGAATGGGGCGTCGACACCCGGCGGATCGGCATGGTCGGCTTCTCGGCCGGCGCGGGGCTGACGATGCACGCCACGCTGAACTCCAAGACCATGAAGCTGGCCTTCATCGCCCCGATCTACGGCGGCATGGGCCCGGTCGACGTGCCCAAGGACGCCCCGCCCATGTTCACCGCCATCGCCAGCGACGACTTCCTGTTCCGCGGCCAGTTCGGCGTCGTCAAGTCCTGGTTCGACGCGGGGCGGCCGGTGGAATTCCATCTGTTCCAGAACGGCGGGCACGGGTTCGGGTTGGGGTATCCGGGCAAGACATCCAATGGGTGGTTTCCGGTGTTCGTGCATTGGCTGGATGTGAATGGGTTCCTCAAGGGCAAGGCGGGCCCTTAGCCCTTCCAAGCTGCCTTGGCTGGACGGAGCACCAATTCAGCGACGCGAATTCAGATCTTCGGTCGGTGAATCAGTCGAGGCCAGCGAATGACGGCGACCCGTTCAATGGCGAACGGCCGCAGTCGCAGCCATTTGCGCGCAATCGCCGGTCGTCCGTCCTCGTTGACGGCGGTGCACATTGTTTCGAGACAGGCAGCCCGACTTTGTTCGCGCAATACCGGGACAAAACGACGACCATTGCTGCCATATATTTGCTCGCTGAATTCAGCAAGCAGGAAAGATCGTCGTCAGACTGACGAACCTTGGAAGGAGGAGTTCATGGCTACAACATTTTTCGCTTGTGGACGAAGGAAGGGCATGCCGCGCCGCGCCACGTGGGCACTGACCGCGCCGGTCATTGTTGCCGCGGGCTTGACCGTCTGCGCACCGGCTGCAATGGCCTGGGATGGAACCGTGACCGGAACCATCACGGCACTGGACTCGGTCGCAAACGAAGCCAACAACTACGAGCTTCGGGTCTACGTCTCGGGTGCGTCGGTCTATTGCACGACGACGGCCACTTATGCCCAGGGATTCGCGTACATGAATTCAGGCGACGTGAATTTCAAAGGCATGTTGGCAGTCCTCTTGACGGCCTACTCGACCGGCAAACAAGTGACTCTGTTCATGATGAACGACGCCAGCGCAGGCTGCCATCTTCACTACGCGCAAGTGCGGTGACGGCCTGAGGGCCCGTCAATCGGTTTTGACAGAACGCTTTGCACGCTTCGCGCTGAAGGATTGCGAAGCAAGCAGGTGCACGAGCCAGTCGGATTGCACTCGATGGCTCGTGCAGCGTGCCCCTTGGACGCGCAGCTCGCCGGCAACGAGCTGCCGGAGCTTCGTGCCGTCCATCGGCCATGCAACCGCCACGCGTCGAGTGCACCGACGGAGAAGCCCCGATAGCAGAACTGTATGGGGCTTCCTATGGAATTCGTGGTGGCCTGGGGCGGAATCGAACCACCGACACGCTCTTGCTACCTGAAAGCGACGCTAAGTCCTTGTTTTTACTGGATTGATTGATTTTGACTGAAGCCTACGGTGTACCAGCTTTATGTACCAACGACAAGCCGAACGCCGTCGCAGGGAGCTAGTCCCCATAAAGCACACACGGTTCGCGCCCTCATGCGGTCGAAGCTCCCTCGGGAGCCGGAACTCTCAACGCCTCACAGCGTTGACGCCATTGCATGAGGAACAGGTTAGTCGGCAGCCTGTACCCCACCGTGTGTGTGCATAGGTTCGCCTATCGCTCTGGTCGCATCTATTGCGCCCCCGGCGTCAGCGGCCGAAGGCATCGGGGTAGCAGCTCACCCAAGCTAATGACAGAAGCAGTCCGAAGGCGGGAGTCCGGTACGGCTAGGAATGGTCCGGATAGAGTCAGGACCGGTCCTGCTCGATACCGACAACCTTAGAGTCGAGGAAGTCGATCTTGGTAGTGACGCGATTCTGGTAGTCAGTCCGGTAGCTCCACGTCTCTAGGTTATGGCCGTCCTGAGTCCGCACGCTCCTCAGCTCTGGGTCCCTTCCCATGATGGATCTGACCTCCGAGACGGACTGGCCGATCTTGACACCACCGATGCGAGTCGCGTTGTAGACGGCATTGCCGCAGGTCTGAGCATCGGTCTTGTAGCCATGGCAAGGGTTGATTGAGCCGTCAGCGTTCATCTCGCCGGGAGGTGAGATTGCATCTCGGACAGGCCTCGTGATTCCTGCGCAGCCGGGGAGCCCGGCAGCGAGGGCGATGAGCAAGACAGCAGTTGCTCCGTTCTTCATCGAAAACATTCCCACCTCTTTCCGTATCGCTTCATGACACCGGGACGAGCGGCGTAGCTAGCCGACTCCGTGCATCTGTTTTCGTCCATTCATCGTTCCGGCGCGGGTCGAACTACGACGCCGTTTTGCACGGTCTTTTTCAGGGCCGCTACAGCGCCGTCTCTCAGCGACTCCAGCGCGTCGCATTGCTTGTGATGGTCGGCGATCATTTCCAGGAGGATCGCTGCCGTGTCCGGGTTCGCATCGAAACGGGCTTGCAGTCGGTTGACCTCTGCATCCATGATCGTTTGGCCTGCGCCCGTGGCATCCGCGGCATGACCGAAGCCCAGAAAGACGACGGTAGCCAGCGACCAATCGCCACGACGTTGTGCGAGGTTCGCGGCCATCTCTTGCTTGCCCGCCGTCAAGGCCCCCTGGCTCATGAAACTGAAGAAGGCTGCGCATCGCCCGAACTGCTCACCCAAGGCGTAGTAGCCCTCGGGCGTCTTCGGCTGTTCGATCGCGCGCGCGCCGATCCCCGCCAGGGTCAACACACAAAACGCGATGCATCTGAGCTGTTGTCGCACTGCAAATCCCTATCGGTCCGGTGGAAGGCCTCGCGCTTGCGCTCGGCCGAGCGGGCGATTGTGACTTAAACACGGCTGACTCGCGACCCGCTGGACCAGAGACTGGCGCCCCTTGCCAGCTGCCACCAAATCCAGCCCAACCCCGAAGTCGATTGCTCGGGAGAACTTGGCCGTGAACCTCATTCGGTTGCGGGCGGAGCGTGGCTGGTCGCAAGAAGCGCTGGCTTTGGAGGTCGGCCTGCACCGCACGTTTGTGGCGCACGTTGAGCGAAGGGCTCGCAACATCTCCCTCGACAACGTCGAGCGTCTAGCCGCAGTGTTCGGACTGCAGGCGCATCAGCTACTGGAGCCACCTCAGGGCTAGCGGCCCCAAAATGGTCCGGATTTCCGAGGAGGCACCTCCGAAGTCTGAAGGCTGAAATGCCCCCCGGTGGCCCTCCGGCCGGCTCGTTTCGGCGCGAAGCGGTCAGCGAGCCAGGATGCCGAGTCTCGCTGGGCTGCCCCGGCTGTGCAGGCGCCCACAGACGGCCGTATGGCGCGTTTGCCGGGCTTTTTCCTGTCGAGCAAGGGTGGGTAGCGGCCGGCCCGCCCAGCGCCCGCAATGGGCCTGAGGGCATAGCCAGCCGCAGCCCGGCCCCGGCTGCCCCGCTGGCGCTGCGACCGCGGGACTCGCCGTGCGATCCCGCGAATGCCAAACAGTGAGGCCGGGATGGCAGCCGCGTCCGGGCTGCGCGGCGTGAGCCTGGGCTTCACGCGGCCGAGGAACCCTGTTGGAAACCGCCCGCTTCACTGCCGCAGGCCGGCAGAATCGGATGCGTCGTTCGAGACTCCAGGGGCGATCGTTCGCAACCCGTAGGCGTTGACTCAGGCCCTTCAGACAGCGCTAACGGCATCACGAATAGCGATCACCGAAGCGCGACTTAGCGCACGGTCCCGCGCCACCTGTGAAACTGTCGCACCCGATGCAAGCAAGGCCCGGATCTCAGCCTTCTCTGCGTCGTTCGTTTTCGCTGGCCGGCCCATGTGCTTGCCTTCGGCTCGCGCCCTGGCTTGCCCTGCTCTCGTGCGCTCGATGATGAGGCTACGCTCGAAGTCACCCATCGCAGCAAGCACCTTCACGATGAGGGCCCCGGCGCTTGAGGTCAGGTCGAGATTCCCAAGTTGCAGCACGACGAGGCGGACGCCGCGCTCGGCGAACATCGCCACTGTCTGTTGAACGTCGATGCTGTCGCGGCCGATGCGGTCAATTTTGGTAACGACAAGCGTGTCTCCTGCCTCCAGCTTGTCCACCAGCCTCGCGAAGCCTGACCGCTGCATGGCTTGCACGGAGCCCGATACCTTCTCCTCAACGTAGCGGGCCGGGGCGATCGCATAGCCGGCGGCGGCGATCTCATCACGCTGGTTCTCGTTGACTTGAAGATCAGTGCTGACGCGGGCGTAAGCAAAGACTCGGGACATGCACCACTCCTGTTGGAAAGTGGTGTCATTATCTAAGGGAGCGCCACAAACTGTCAAGGCTATCTTTTCGACACCACCTCCGGCTGTGTCAGAAAGTGGAGACTTTCCCACAACCGTTGACCTGGAACCTCTATCCTGTCGCGGTCATTGATCACCATTGACCCCTCGTAGCGAGCCTCATTCCCGAAGGCACTTAAAAAATGCAGCATTGCGCCACCGTAGGCAAGCCGTTCAGGCGAAAATGCCTGTACAAAGGAACAGCTATGAAGAAGACCAAGGCGTCGAAGGCTAAGGAGATCAGCGCAGAAGACCGTCTTGAGGCGGAATCGCAGATTCGCGCCTTGAAACATGATGTGGACTATCAGACCAAAGAGTTCACGATCGAGGTGATGGTTCAGAAGTACATGGAAGGAAGGGACGAAGATGAAAATGAAATTTTCGTACCGGCCTACCAACGCGCGTTCGTCTGGGCGCATGAACGCAAGAGCAAGTTCATTGAATCGATCATTCTTGAGCTGCCCATCCCTTACATTTTCATTGCCACGCTTCCCAAGGACATTTCAGAAGACGAGGGCCGCGCCGAAATCGTTGATGGATCACAGCGCATCCGAACGCTGGCTGCTTTTCTCCATGACGAGTTCGAGCTGAAGGGCTTGGAAAAGCTAAGGTCTTTGAACGGATTCAGGTTCAGCAACCTTGAGATCTCGCGTCAGCGAAAAATCAAGCGCCAGGGGATCCGTGTCATCGAGCTTTCCGATAAAGCCAACGAATCTATTAGAAGAGACATTTTCGAACGCATCAATACAGGCAGCGATGAGTTGCGCGACATGGAAAAGCGCAAGGGCATCTATACCGGTCCATTTTACGACTTCATCCGCGAGTGTGCCGCCCGCGATGATTTCCGCACGGTATGTCCGATTTCCCACGTCAAACAGCGCAGAGAAGAAGCTGAGGAACTCGTCCTCCGTTACTTCGCTTATTGCGATCGCTACTTAGAATTTCAACACGACGTTCGGAAGTTCCTCGATAAGTATCTACAGGATCATCAGACCGACTTCCCCAAGCATCGCATGCAAAGCGAATTCGACCAAATGATTGCTTTTGCGTCGAAGCACTTGCCGTTCGGATTCAGAAAAGCGAAGGACTCTGCGAGCGTTGCCCGCGTGCGTTTCGAGGCTTTGGCTTGTGGTATCACGCTTGCTCAGCGCATAAAGCCCGACTTGAATCCACCCAGCTCCGTCACCGCCGAGCTTTTGGACTCGCCGGACTTCAAAGCGCACGTCGTGTCTGATGCAAGTAATTCGCTCCCCAGGTTGAAGGGGCGGATCGAGTACGTCCGGGATAGCCTGCTGAGGAGCTGATGTTAAACGCAGAGGAAGAGTTCAAGCGGCGAAGTACCGAGATCGATGAGTATCTTACTCATCTTGAGCAACTTGAGAATTCGCCCGGGCTTTCCGTAACGCTGATGAACACAATGAAGTCATCCGCGCTCTTGATGATTTACAACATCGTCGAGTCAACGATGACCAATCTTCTGCAGGACATCTTCGATCATTTGCAAACCCAAAAGGTTGGCTTTGATGACTTGAATGACAAGATGAAAGAATTGGTCTTGGCGTTTAGCAAGAAGCACAATCCGGGTAAGCTTGTTGAAAAGATGAAGACGCATGCACTGGATCTAGCGATTGCATGCTTCGAACGATCTGAGGCTTTCTCCGGAAATCTTGACGCGCGAGAAATTCGCGAAACCATGAAACGCATTGGCGTTCAGCCAACACACGCATACACGGAAGCTGCGCTACTCAGCGTCAAGAACGAGAGAAATAATTTGGCACACGGCAATAAATCATTCTCTGACTGTGGGAAGAGCTATAGCACGGTTCAGTTAAGGGACATGCAGAAAAAGACTCACGGCGTACTAGCCAAAGCCATCGCGGATTTCGAAAGCTTCCTCACGCAGCAGGCATACGCATGAAAGAATTAGAGTTGCGCGAGTTGGCGGAAGCGACGATGACGGCCGAATCCGCCGAGTCCTTGGCTGTTGAGCCGATTGCGAAGTCATCTGCGTTTTGGATTCAGGAACTCAAGAGGACATCTTGGCCGGCATCCGTCCGTCACGATTCCGAGCTTAGGATTGCAGACCTCTTTTCCGGCTGCGGCGGGCTCAGCTTGGGCGCGTCAATCGCATCCACGCATCTCGGCAAGAAGCTAAAGATCGCACTCGCCGCAGACATTTGGACAGATGCGTTGGAGGTCTACAAGACGAACTTCAAATCGTCTTTGGAAAAGAGCACAACTGAAGACCTGGCAGCGCTGGTAGCGTCCCCCGGCTCTGTAGATCTATCGCCGCAAGGCGTGAAGCTGGCCGATTCGGTCGGCGAAGTACATATCGTTTTAGCTGGCCCTCCTTGCCAAGGGCACTCCGACCTCAACAATTCCAGTCGTCGCGATGATCCACGCAACCTTCTGTACACGGTGCCAGTCGCATTTGGACTACACAAGCAAGCGAAGCTGATCCTCGTTGAGAACGTTCCAAATGTCATCCACTCCAAGAAGGGAGTGGTCAGGTCGGCACTGAAGACACTTGAAGACAAAGGCTACGCTGTCACCGAGTTCGTGGCCGATGCGCAAGATATCGGATTGCCCCAGACCCGACGCCGGCATATCTTGATTGCGAGCAAGCTTCACACACTTGAGGAACTGTCCACAGCGTTGAATACCATCCCGCGACGGGCACATGACGTTCGCCTTTGGGACTTCATTGACGACCTGGAACTTGAGCCTGAGGTTGAAGGCTCGCTCAAGACCAAGCGATCTACCATTTCCGCGGACAACCGCACCCGTATCGACTATTTGTTCCGGTCTCAGTCATACGATCTTCCGAACGACCTGCGTCCGCCGTGTCATCGCGACAAGGAGCATAGCTACGTGTCGATGTACGGAAGATTGAATCGAGAGTTGCCAGCGCAAACGATCACTAGTGGCTACGGCTCGATGGGACAAGGTCGCTTCGTTCACCCGACTCAGCCGCGAATGATCACGTCTCACGAGGCCGCACGCATTCAAGGCTTCCCCGACTACTTTCAATTCGAGCCAGTGTCGAAGCTAACGGCCCTCCGCGAAATGATCGGCAACGCGGTTGCGCCTCCGGTAGCGGCTACACTCCTGATGCAGTTACTCTCGCCAGTCATGACTCGCAATTCTTCTCATTCGAAATGAACTCGCGAAGCGTCTCTACAAGGCTCTCTTGATCGTTCGTCGCACATTGCCAAATCACGAGGACGTCCCATCCCAGCTCACGTAGCTGCTGGGCCTTGCGCGCATCGCGCGCCACATTGGCGGCGAACTTCGTGATCCAAAATTCAGAATTGTTCTTTGGCGTCGTCGTAAGTCGGCAGCCTTCGTGGCGATGCCAGTAGCAACCGTGAACGAAGATCGCCTTCCGAAGCTTTCGGAACACGATATCCGGAGTGCCAGGCAGCTCAGGGGCATGCAGCCGATAGTGGAGGCCCAGCCCCCTAAGCGCGGCCCTGACGGCGAGCTCAGGCTTGGTGTTCTTCTTGCGAATCTTCCGCATGCGCTCACTAGTAGCAGCATCGGTGAGCGGCTTGCTGGGCATCGTTCCGGAACTCATGCTTCTGACACCCTCATGATGCCGATGACGCCTCTGCACGGGCACGCTCGATGAGCGTCGAAATGGACGGGATGCGTGCAAGCTCATTAGCCATTACCTTCAGAGATTTCTCGCCATAGGTGCGACCCACACCCACGCCGGCGTGCCCTGTGATCGCATCGCTTACCTCCGTTTGGATCTGGGCATCTCGGGCGAGCGTTTTGAAGGCGTGGCGGAATCCATGAGACGGGCTCGCAGAGCTTTTCAGCATCACCACATCGCGAAGGTAAACGCTCCATCGCTTCGCGAAATTCGTTGAATACCGTCCCTTGGGACACCGATCAAGACCCGGAAAGAGCATCCCATCCGAGGGCAGACTCTTCACGTACTCAAAGAAGCCACGAGCGATTACATCGGGGTGCAGTGGGATCACGCGACGGCTGCTGGCCGTTTTAACCGTCCGATCTCCGTCTCCCTCGTCGGCCGAGGCAAGGATACTCAAGCAATCGATTCCGTCCAACCTCACGACCTCAGACGCACGCAGCTGCGCCAGCTCTTCGACGCGCGCGCCGGAGTAGTACATCAGCACGGGCAACCAATACCAGGCCCGGCCATGAGTGGCGCGCGGTGGGCTCCATGCCTCATCGGTGAACACCACGCTTGAAAAGATTGCAGCCAGCTCGCCGACCGTGTAGCCCTTTCGGCCACCCTTCGCGGCCTGCTGCTTTGTCGCTGTCCGTGCCACGTCGCGCCCGACGGTGGTCACATTGACAGGGTTCTCCTGCATCCAACTACGACTAACGGCGAACGTCAGCACCGCAGACAAATGGCGCATGCGGTTTCGCACCGTGCCTGCAGCAATCGTCGGCAGGTCGTCGCGCTCAGCGCGCTCAATCCTCTCTCTCGCCGACAGCGTCTTCATACGTTTCGCGTTCGCAGGCAGCTTCGGCAGGACAACGCGATACTCGCTCACGAGGGTGCGGTCGATCGAGGCAATGTCCACATCCCCAAACAGATCGATGAACGTCGCAATCGACGCTCGGTAGTCATCAAGACTGGCTTTAACCGAGCGCGAATCATCCCCCGCCAGCCTATTCGCCTCGTAGGCTGAAAAGGCCTCGCTGACTTTCTTTCCGCTGCGAGTCGGAACAGCAGCGGCAATCTGCTTCTCCAGGGAAAGCGGCGCACGCGGAAGAGCACCCTCGCCAGGCAGAGACTTGCCACCCTCATGCCGGGAGAGCGCCCAGGCCGATAGCTGGTGGATTCGCTCATCAAACTGAGCCACCAGCCACGCCCAGGCCGGGGAATTCTTGTCCGGCGTCGGGACGTTGAAGCCACGCAGCGCCGAGACGATGTGCGGACGAGCCATTGCTTCCGCCGGCCAAGCCTCGCCATCACGCTCCCACCCCTCGCGCAGCGTCGCATAGAGGCCAGTCTCCGTCCCATCATGCGGATCCAAGGCGGGGGCATCCTCGGCCAGCCATTCCGTGAACCGCCCCAGCTTGTCCAGCCGCATCGACTCGTTGTAGTACCAGCGGGAGGCAAGCTGCTTGGCATCCTCAGGCGTGAGCGGGGATGCGCCAGCGCCGGCCTGCGCCCTCGCCAACGCGAACGCTTGCTCGCAGCGAACGTCCTCGGCGCGAAACAGGCTCTTGGCCTCCTCAAGATCCTTGGTTCCCAAGGAGCGCTTGTACTCCCGGCCCAGTGCTGTCTGGAGCGGCTTGGGCACCTTGCGGCGGTAGTAGTAAACGTGAGTTGTCGGATGCTTGAACGGCTGGGGCATGAACGAATGACGACGACGGCGTGTGGGCCGCTCAAGTCTAGTTCCTGAGTGCATGGTGTACCTGCGCGGTGTACCAGTCCAAGCACTTAGCGCGTCGTCTGCACAAGCAAAAAGCCCCTGATTCCGTTAAGAATCAAGGGCTTAGCATCCTGGTGGCCTGGGGCGGAATCGAACCACCGACACGCGGATTTTCAATCCGCTGCTCTACCAACTGAGCTACCAGGCCAATCGTCTTCTTCAGACGCGCTTTGCGAACCGGCTCTCACGAGCGATCAGCCAAGCCCGCTAGTATAGCAGCGTTCGACCGCTTACCAATCCGATGGCGTGAAATTTGGACGCGCGCAACGGCCAGCGGCCAGGCCGGATCAGTTCGCCCCGCGCTTGCCGCGCGACAGGTCGACACCCAACTGCTTGAGCTTGCGATAGAGGTGCGTGCGCTCCAGGCCCGTCTTCTCGGCAACGCGTGTCATGGAACCGTTCTCGCGCGCGAGGTGGAACTCGAAGTAGCTTTTCTCGAACGCGTCGCGCGCTTCGCGCAGCGGGCGGTCCAGGTCGAAGCTCTGTTCGGGTTGCGGGCCGAGGTTCAGCGGCGCCGACTGTTGCAGGCCGAGGCCGCCGGTCATCGCGGCTTCGACGGTCATGGCGTCGGGGCGGTAGCCGACATTGCCTTGCAGTGCGGTCGACTGCAGGTCCGCGGTGGCCGCGGGCCTGGAGCTGGGGCGCGCGAGGCCTTGCTCGACGGCGCGCAGCAGCTTCTGCAGCGTGATGGGCTTCTCGAGGAAGGCGATGGCGCCGTACTTGGTGGCTTCGACGGCGGTGTCGATCGTGCCGTGGCCGCTCATCATGATGACGGGCATGTTGAGCTGGGCGGTG
>FTCQ01000077.1_pt1 | contig 10971 bp, 15 predicted proteins | sample 1639821 | NCBI WGS metagenome assembly FTCQ01 (sample SAMEA3914869, study PRJEB12502) | metagenome | biome: forest; material: soil | place: USA | collected 2012-03-12 | depth 0.1 m | reverse complement strand
GCACCGTTCCTAGCAATATGCAAGGATCATCAAGGCCCTCTCTAGCGCTCCAGCGCGCACCGCGAAAACCGCACAGAGGTTGCACGCAAGCAAGACCCCTGGTTGGCGCTACGAGCGCGTTCTATTCCATCCTCTCAACCAGATGACTGCGCGACGCACCAGGCTCGAATGGCTCTCCGAAATACTGGGTTTCCCGTGCCACTTTGCCGCCTTCGAACTCCATGATGCTGACGACATGGAAAGGCCGGTCGCTGTACGACAGCACAACCTCGCTGATCCAGAGATTCCCAGAACCGGAGATGCGGCGAACCGTGAAGCGCTTCCTATCCGGCTGCGCCGTACGCGATGCCTGGATGTTCTGACGGCTGCGAATGCGCTCTTTCGACTGTGGGTACTCCAGAACCGCGTCGTCAGCGTAGATCTCGTGCTCCGCTTGGAAGTCGTCGGCATCAGAGGCGGCCCAATGCCGCTGTAGTGCGGCGCGAACTTCGCGGTCGTCCATAGCTGTACCTCCAGGCGTCAGTTGCAACCGAGGACACTATAGGCGTCCCGACATGCGATTGGGACTCATTTTGCGATGGACAAAGGGTTCTGGCCTCACTACACCCCGATGTACGCTGACGTCTCGCCGGTGCGCGGCACCTTTCGAGACGTCAGCTCACTGCTGCACTACAGCTCAATTAGGGCTTGCGGAACTGCCCGTGCCTGTCGGTCGGCTTCCGGTTGCGCTCGCGATGAATGTTGACCGTGTGGCCATGGGCCTTGGCCCAAGCGGTCGCTTCGGCCTGCGTGTTGCACTCATGCAGAACGCGCTGGGTGTGTTCTTCTTCCACCGCGTGATGAACCCGCGGGTTCCAGCCTTCAGGACTATTGACTTTGACGATATCGACCTTTGACATACCTACCTCCCGTTTGCGTCGAACCAGCTCGACCGGAGGACTCTAGCCCTACAGGACGAACAGCTCAAGCCTTTTCCCGTGTGCTCAGGTGTTAGAGAACGGCGCGCTTCGGGGCGCGACCGGCGTGCGACCGGATCGCACATCCAGCGCGAAGGCTGTGCGGCCAAGACTAGCAGGCGGCTGAGGACTAACATAGCGCCTCCCGTCGTTTGCTCCGCTAGGACGCCGCAATGGTTGGTGTACGTCAATTCGACGAAGAAGATGCTATCGAGAAGGCGCTGGAGCTGTTTTGGAAGAAGGGGCTTTCCGAGACGTCCATGCAAGACCTTGCCGAAGCTACCGGGGTGCAGCGCGGCTCGCTGTACAACGCCTACGGGACGAAAGACGCCCTTTTCCTTCGCGCCTACGCCGCCTATGCTGACAGCTTCCTCAAGCAAGCACGCTTTGCGCTCGATGCTCCCACGCTGCAAAAGTCGCTGAGCCGGCTCTTCGACTTCATCATCGACTCCGCCTTGACAGGTGAGCCTGCGCGCGGTTGCCTCACAACCAAGGCGGCACTGGAGGGCGAGTCCATCGGCGATTCAATCCGGGCGTCGCTGCAACATCTTCTCGACAGCCTGGAAGACATGGTGCGTCGGCGTTTATCGATACCCGACGAGGCCTGTATGCTGGCCTTGCCTGCCAAACAGTCCGCAGCCTTGGTCGTCGCTCATACCAGGGGAATTGTCGTCATCGAGCGAGTCTACGGCGACAGGGCACGCATGCGGGCAACAGCGAATTCGCTGATCAAGCTGTTGGTCGTGTGCAAGTGAACTTGTGCGAGCGAACAGGCCGGCGCTCGCCGTCGTGGTCTGAAAGTCCAAAATATGAGCCTTTTAGTCCGCGCTTGCCCCTGTCGTAGATTCCGAGCTGACGCCGCTGTGTAATGCGGTGGTGGGAAAGCCGCCAGATGTGCTTGGCGGATGAGCCTCCTCCCACGTTTTTCCGAGCGAGCTGCAATGCCCTACGAGACAAGCTGGTCCCCTCCCCAAGGTGCTGTTGCCTCTCCGTTACCTGAGACGCTGACTCCTGCGCTGGCAACGCTCGTCGAGGCGACACCCGAGGATCCGTCAGCTTGGATCTTTGAGGTCAAGTGGGACGGCTATCGGCTCCTTACCCGCATCGACAGAGAGGTGCGCTTTTATACCCGGGGCGGACACGACTGGACGCCGAAGCTGGGAGCGCTGCGTGCGGCCGTCGAGCAGTTGAAACTGCCGGCAGGTTGGTACGACGGCGAAATCGTGGTCTTGAACGAGAAGGGCATCTCAGATTTCGGGGCGCTGCAGAACGCTTTCGATGAATCTCATCCCAGGGACATCATCTATAACGTCTTCGACGCGCCCTACTTCGATGGCTACGACATGCGCGAAGTTCCTCTGGAAGCGCGCCGAGAGGTGCTCCAGGCAGCCCTATCCCACAGTGCGTCGCCCCTTGTGCATTTCAGTGAGACTTTCCATGCAACCACCGACAGCATCGTGGAGACTGCCTGCGAGCTGGGTCTCGAAGGCGTCGTTGCCAAGCGAAAAACGTCCAGCTATCGGTCAACCCGAAGCGCCGACTGGATCAAGCTGAAGTGCACGCACCGCCAAGAGTTCGTCATCGGCGGGTGGACTGACCCCAAGGGGTCACGCTCAGGCGTTGGCGCCTTGCTGCTCGGCGTCTATGACCCGGACGGGAAGCTCCGTTACGCCGGGAGCGTCGGGAGCGGGTTCGACGTTAGCACCCTCGAGACAGTTCGCTCCAAATTGGAGCACGTCGCGAGCAATGTCAGCCCGTTCCAATCCGGCGGAACCGTCTCCGGGACGCCGCACTGGGTCGCTCCATCGCTCGTCGCCGAAGTTACTTTCAGCGAATGGACGTCCGGCGGCCTGGTGCGACACGCGGTGTTTCACGGCCTGCGGCTGGACAAGGACCCTAAAAACATCATCCACGAGGTCGCCGCCTCCCTGCCGCGCTTGCTGGCTGCCAAGCCGCCCAAGAAGGCGAAGACCGCCCCCAAAGCACTCGAAGCGACGGCCGCCGCCCGAATTTCCAGTCGCGTGACCAGCCCCGATCGCACAGTGGACGAGAGCACGGGCATCACCAAGCTCGAAGTCGTCCAGTACTACGAGCGAGTTGCCCCGTTGATGATGGAGCACTTGATCGATCGGCCAGTAACCTTCGTCCGTGTCCCGGCGGGGCTCAAGGGAGCGCACATCTTTCAGAAGCATGCCGAGGTCGAGCGTCTTCCTGGGGTGATTCAGCTTCCGCGGGCCCTGGAGGAGTCTCACCCTCCCATGCTCGAAGTTGCAAGGCCTGAGGGACTGAGGGCCGCCGCACAGTGGAACGTCGTCGAGTTCCACACTCAGAACACCCGAGGCGCGGACTACGAGCATCCCGACCGGGTCGTCTTCGACCTTGACCCGGGCGAAGGCGTCGAGTGGTCACTGATTCAACAGGGTGCCGACGTCGTCCGGCGCTTCGTCGAAGGCCTGGGCCTGACCGCCTTCGCCAAGACCAGCGGAGGCAGTGGCGTCCACGTCGTCATCCCTCTTGCGTCGGGCGCTACATGGGACGAGTTACATGACTTCGCACAGGGCGTAACTGATCGGTTGGCCGCGGGCTCCCCCGAACTCTTCGTATCCAAGTCAGGCAACAAGAATCGCGTGGGTCGCATCTTCGTGGACTGGCTCCGGAATGGCCGCGGTTCAACGACCGTGTGCGCTTGGTCAGCGCGAGCTCGTCCCGGCATCGGTGTCTCCGTTCCTGTGACTTGGGACGAACTGCCAGGGCTTACGGGTGGGGCGCACTGGACGATTCGCAACGTCGGCCCGAGGCTCGAAGTTGGCAATCGGCCTTGGAGCGACTACGGCCAAGCTGCAAAAGAACTGTCATCCGCGGCCCGCGCATTGGCCGCGACCTCGTGATCACAGAGCCGGAGAAGATTCGACCATGGCCACCACCTCCCCCATCGAAGTTAGAAACGCTGAGTCTCGCAAGCGGTACGAGGCGGAGGTGGACGGGGAGTTCGCAGAGCTGACCTACGAGATGGCAGACTCAGGCACCATCATCCTGGCGCACACTGAGGTCGCGCCGGCGCTGCGCGGCCGCGGCATCGGCAAGCAAGTGGTCGCAGCTGCTTTGGACGACGCGCGATCGCGTCACCTGAAGGTAATTCCGCTGTGCTCCATGGTGGCCCTGTACATGTCGAAGCATCCCGAGACGCAAGACCTGCTGGCGCCAGGCGCCTCGATGGCACCGATGGAATAGGCCAAAAGACGACCGCCCGCGAGCGCCGACCGCTAGAAATCGAAACAGAAGGGAGACCCCGCGCATGCCACATCTCGCAATGACAGTTCTCGGCCACCGAAACTCCGGAAAGTCGAGCACGTGGTACGAGCTCTTCGGAAGCGTGGTTAAGACCGGTAAGTACGAGCGAAAGCTCTATCTGAACAAGGCCCAGTACGTGAGCGTGTTCTTGGTCAGCGGGTCACCCGAGGAGCGTGATGCCTATGTCGGAGACCTGCTCACCGTCGAGAGGCCGAGCATCGTGCTGTGTTCAACGCAGTACATCGAGCCGGTGAAACAGACATACGACTTCTTCTTCCAGAACGGTTACGACGTGCACGTCCAGTGGCTCAATCCTGGATACAACGACCCCGCCAGATACGACGACCACCTCCAACTCGTGCCGTACCTATTGCGCAAGGGAGCGACCGTACAGACCCGGGACGGGCGCGAGCCGGCCAAGGGACGCTGCCAGGACATCGTCCGAACCATCCTCGGCTGGTCGACCTACCACGGCCTGTTGCAGACTGAGTTCGGTACCTGACGAAGGAGTTGTGTTCCTTGCCCGAGGCATTCACCGCCCAGTCAGCGATGGGTCAGCCGCCAGGCCTCAAGCACCTGGTCGCGAAGCGCTGGAAACGTCGCCCAGTCGGGGAAGTACAGCGATCGCTCGGTGAGTATTTCAAGGCAGAAGCGGTCGGAATCGTCCGCAGCGTTGAAGCTCTCCCAGTACTTCCGCACGCTGGCCAGGTCTGACGGCCGAGCCTCCACCTGATGCAGGAGGCGCGTATCGGCGAAGTGCACCGGCCCCTCGCCGACCAACCGGCAACGGACGGTTTTGCGTGGCGCCCGGAAGAAGAACGAGCGCCGTTGTTCGACCGCGGCCTCGTCGGCACTGAGGAAGTGGCATTTGAGGCGAGACGGTCGGTCCGGAAACTCGTCAAGCCGAATCCGCTCGAGGATGACTTCGGCATCGGCGACCGCCTGCCGATTCCGGGCTCGCGGGTCGCGTTCCTCCAGAAGAATGTCCAGCGAGGTCACTAAGCCCTCGCCACTCGCGGCCTCACGCATCAGAAGTGCGAAGTCATGCTCCTGCACTCGGTTCTCAGAGGGAAGCCACGTCGTGCGGTCTGGCACGAGTGCCCAGTACACCTGCGGATGGACGATGAAGCACTCGCCGTGCTGGTCACGTAGTAGGTCACCGTCAAGTATCAGTGTCATGAGCGCGCAGATCGCGGAGGATCAGTTGCCGATGGGCGGTCGAACTTCCGCATCTTCGGAGACTTCGTCGGCGCCCGCGATCGGGCGCGCAAGCACAGTCGCCAAGGTTGAGATCGCGGCCGAGAGGTCATCCAACTCGCGAAGCAGGGTCGTGGCAGCGGCGGGAGCGCATTGGTCAGACATAGAGAAGAATTCGACGCGTTCGCGCATTCGGGCGACCGCATGGCTCGCCTGGTCAACAAAGAACGAGGTTTCAGACATTGCTTTGCCTCCGATGATGAACTGGGAGTGGACTCGCGCGATTAAATCGCGGACTTCGCGGGAGCGTCAGCGCTCTCCCCCCGCGCCAGCGCGGACTGGTATGCAGGCCGCTCCTTCATTCGCTGCAACCAGGCCTGCACATTCGGGTATCGGGCCATATCCGTCGCGTTTGAGGCCTGCTCTCCAACGAAGCTCAGCTGGATGTCGGCTGCCGTCAGCTCGTCCCCTAGCAAGTAGTTCCTCTCCCCGAGCGAGGCATCGATGTAGCTCATGTGGTTGTCGATTTCCTCTTCCACATGGCGCTCGAGCGGCCCTGCGGAGGAGTGCCCGCGCCTCAAAACGAAACTTAGCCCCTTGACTGTCGACTTCATGATGAACGGCAGGATGGCCGACCCCTCGGCGTAGTGCAGCCAGTACACGTATTCGTCGTACTCGGGACTCGCCTGAACTGGCTGCAGCCGTCCTTCGCCGTAGCGCCGGATGATGTAGTCGATGATGGCGCCCGACTCTGCGACCACGGCCCCATCGTCACCGCTGACGACCGGCGACTTGCCAAGCGGATGAATGTTCTTGAGGTCGGGAGGCGCAGCGCGCGTATGCGGGTCGCGCTGGTAGTACTTGATCACGTACGGAAGACCCAACTCCTCCAGGAGCCACAGGATGCGATGCGATCGCGATTCGTTCAGGTGATGGACGGTCAGCATTTGAAGGGCTCCAGGAACCGCGGTAGGGGCAACTGAACTTCCGGACTGGTGCTCAGCACAGCTCGTAGCGCTTCTCCTGATTGAGGTGCACCACACAGCGAACGAAATTCGCCCCGATAGGCGCAACGAGCCCTAGCGGCCCATAGAACTCGTCGCCATCCACCGCCCGCAGGATGACCACCTCGCGGCCGCCTTCCGCTTCTTGGCCGAGCCAAACTTCCTCGATCTGCTGCACTGTGGTCGCTCGGCGAGGGTCACCTCGGGCCGGGAGCACGAAGTCAACTGACTTGACCGCCGCCTGCATGGGGCCTTCGACCATAACAACCAGATCGACGTCTTGGGTCAGCAAGACGGTGTGAAGCGCCTTGTGGTCATCGCCTGACAGCGTGAAGGTCACGACCAGCCAGCCGCGGTTGCCCATGAGCTCTACGGCCCGCCAGCAATTGACGCCGGGTGTGTCGCACGGCGGCGCCACCTCGAGAGAGTGGTATGTCGCAAACATCTCGGGAGGCCATTGGTTCGACGGTGGACGGGAGCGGGCGCGGCTGTTGCGAGCGGAGGACGCCCGGATGCAGCCGTGCCATACGCAGTGCAAGGGAGGCGCGCGTTAGGCCGCTTTGGTCGGCGGGAAGTCGATATCGGTGTCGAAGACGTTGTTGATGAAGTTCGTCATGAGGAACTGCGCCGACAGGCTCACGATCTCGAGGATCTGCGCGTCGGTAAAGCCGGCATCCTTGACGGCCTTGAAGTCTGCTTCGCCGACCTTGCCGCGCATCTCGGTCACCTTCTTGGCGAAGGCGATCGCCGCTTGACGCTTGGGGTCGCTGGAGCGGCCGTCGCGATTGAGCGCAATCTCCTCTTCGGAGAGCTTGGCCATCGTGCTTGCCACGTAGGTGTGGGCCGCGTTGCAGTAGGCGCAGCCGTTGACCGAAGACACCGCGAGAGCGATGCCATCGCGCGTCTTCGCGTCGAGCGTCTTGGCCAGGTTGCTCATGAGCCCCAGCCAGCCGTTGAGGACGTGCGGGCTCTTGGCCATCAAGCGATGCAGGTGCGGTACGAAGCCCAGTTGCTTCTTGACGTTATCGAGGATGGGCTTGGTCTCGGCAGACGACTCTTCGTGATGGGGGATGTGGGTGCGTGCCATGGTCGATGTCCTCGTAGTTCTTGGTTGAACGAAGAGCGCACACGAACCGGTGTCGGGTGGCGCCGCGAATAGAAAGGCGACTATTCGGGGCAGCTAGGCCGTTGGCAAGCCGGCCGATCGCATAACAGTTATTCAACGCTCACATCGACGACGAGCCGGCGGAGCCATTCACACGTGGCATTTCTGAAATGTTAAGGCGCCCCTAGTAGTCCATATGGCTATAGACGAACCTCAACCAGTTCCCAAACGAACTATTCGAGGAGCGCCAATGAAACGTCTGACGAGGATTCTCGCCATCGCACCGCTCGTTTCCCTTCCGGCGATGCTGTCCGTTCCAGCCGCGACCGCAGCGGACGCGCCCGATCAGACCGTCCGGCAGCTACCTGAGTACACCGCGGACGGCGACCTGATGCTTCCCAAGAACTTCGAGCGCTGGATCTTCGTCGGCTCACCGCTGACCCCCAACGCGCTCAACGGCGGGAAGGCAAACTTCCCCGAGTTCCACAACGTCTATATCGAGCCAGGCTCGTACGACATCTATCAGAAGACCGGCAAGTTCCCCGAGGGCACCATGTTCCTCAAGGAACTGCAGCTGACGCTCCCCGCACAGAACCCCGACGGGTCGCGTACCGAGCCTTCCGGCCGCGGGTACTTCCCGGGAAAGTTCAACGGAGCGGATGTGACGGTCAAAGACTCCAAGAGGTATGCCGCCACCGATGGATGGGGGTACTACAACTTCAACCACTTCGAACCCAAGGCGAAGACCGCGAAGGTTCGCCCCAAGGACGAGTGCGCCTACTGCCACATGGCGAGCGCGAAGAAAGACGACGTCTGGACGCAGTTCTACCCACGTCTGGACAAGTAGACCTCAACGACAAACACCTTCGGAGAACCGCCATGAAGCTTGTACGCCTCCTCCTCATCGCAGCCACCGTGGTCTTCGGCGGCATTCTGCCCGCCGTCGCTGCACCAACCGTTGATCCGACCGCGCTCGACAAGAGCGGCAACATCATGGTTCCGGACAACTACAGGTCGAACTATGAGTACCTGGGCACGTGGGCCGTGGCGGCGACAGAAGGCCAGGGTTCCAAGGAGATGCACACGGTCTACGCCTCCAAGGGCGCCACCAAAGCGTTCCAATCGATGGGGCACTTTCCAGACGGCACTGTCCTCGTCAAGGAGGTGTTCGATACGGAGACGGGCTCCATGACCACTGGCACGGTGAGCCATCCGGCCAAGCTCAAGGGATGGTTCGTGATGGTGCGTGGCGAGAAGTACGCGCCGAAAGACTCCAAGCTCTGGGCAAACGGCTGGGGATGGTCGTGGTTCGACGCCGATAAGCCCAAGAAGACGACCTCGACCGACTTCAAGACCGACTGCATGTCCTGCCATGTGCCGGCCAAGGACAGTGATTGGATCTACTCCAGCGGCTATCAGACGCTGAAAAAGTGAGGCGCGAAACGCGCGTGGAGCCGCCTCACGGGCGTCACGCTGCGCGCTTTTAGAGGCCGCGCACAGGTAGCATGGTGGTTCATCCGCCAGCGACCGATCAATGTCCAAGCAGCAATCGCCGGTGCTCGAGGACATCCTCGCGCCAAATCTGAAGGCCATCTTCATCGGCCTGAACCCGAGCGCTGGGGCTGCGGCAACGGGTCACCACTTCGAGAGCCGAAACAACCGGTTTTGGCCTGTCCTGCACCTAGCCGGGTTCACTCCCCACCTCATCCAGGCGGTCGATGGCAGATCGCTTCTGCAGTACGGATTCGGCGTGACGGCTGCTGTGGCTCGGCCGACCGTATCCGCCGCGGAGGTACCCCGGTCTGAATACTTGGCAGGCGCTGAGATGCTAGCCCACCGCCTCGTGACTCTACGCCCCAGATACGCCGCCTTCCTCGGGAAGGCGGCCTACTCGGCGATTGCGGGACAGCGAGATCTGGCATGGGGTGACCAGTCGCGTAAATTCGCCGGCGCCTCCGTTTGGGTGCTACCCAATCCCAGTGGGTTGAATCGAAACTTCAGCCTGCAAGCGCTGGTGGACGCGTACCGAGCACTTCGGCTGGCTGCGGGCTGATTTCTGCCAACCGGAAATGTCTGAGAACACGCGAAGTCCAAGACGCTCCGTCGACGCGCTTTTCCACCTCGTCGATGTCAGAAATTGGGCTTCCATCCAGAGGTGCGGCCTCCTTAGCGCAGCGCGCCTGGTCGCCCTATCCGGGCAAGCCGGCACGGACTCCCTTCGACGGCACCGAGCGATTGACGAAGTGCTTCCGTCGGGCGTTGTTCTTCGCGATCAGAAGCCCATGCCCCCCCACTCGCTACGCAAGTGCCTGTCCGGCGGGTTGTCGCCCGAGGATTGGTATGAACTGCTGAACTCGAAGGTCTTCTTCTGGCTGGACGAAGCAAGGTTGCATCGGCACCGAAACGCGTACAGGCAAGCCGATCAGTTGATCTTGACGATAGACGCTCCTCGCCTTCTGGCGCGGTATGGCGACTTGGCGTCTGTATCGCCGATCAACACAGGCAATGCAAGGCGCGCAGCGGCACCTCGAAACGCGACAACGTTTGTACCTTACCGAAGCTGGCAAAGTGCCGGCTGGGCCTCGGAAACCATTCCGGACCGCCCTACCCGCTCACTCACACACCGGCCGGTCGAGCTGACCATCCCAGGTGATGTCACCGACATCATGGAATACGTCTCGAACGTTTCATCAGCCGCGTGAGCTTCCCTCGGCCGAGTGGGCAGCGTCGTCTGCTCGACCGTCTCAAGCTCCAACATGCGTCCTAAGGGCGTCCAACACGGCGAACATGTCCGACGGCTCCGGTCGCTTGGTGTAGTCCGGATTGACCTCAGCGTACACGATGATTCCGTCACGACCGATCAGGAACCTGGCGGGCATCGGGAGCGTCCAGCTCTGGTCGCCGTTGTACTGAGGCAGTTCTGCATTGACCTCGCGGTGACTTTCTCGCAGATACTCGGGCACCGTCCACCGAATTCCGAACTGCGCACTTACCGTGCCTCCCAAGTCGCTCAGGATCGGAAATCCAAGCGAGTTGGTCTCCTGCGCCTTCTTGCTGAATACCTCAGTCTGCTGCGACACTGCGACCATGCGAGCTCCCCTCCACTCGATTTCGCTCCGGGAGTCCTCCAAGGCTTGGAGTTCGAGGTTGCAGTACGGACACCAGACGCCGCGGTAGAAGACCACGACAAGCGGCCCTCTTACCAAGAGCTGGTGCGAAGAAACAAGGTTACCTTCCGAGTCCATCAGCGAGAACTCTGGTGCGACGTCGCCGGCCTTGAGCGCGCGGGAGGCCGCGTCACCGGTGATGAGCTCATCAATAGATCGGTGAATAGCTTCGAGCTCGTGCGGCTGAGCCCACTTAGACTCATACTCCTTGCGCAGCGTCGCGAGCTTGTCCTTCAAGGGCAGGTCAGAGG
>FTCQ01000092.1_pt1 | contig 12085 bp, 13 predicted proteins | sample 1639821 | NCBI WGS metagenome assembly FTCQ01 (sample SAMEA3914869, study PRJEB12502) | metagenome | biome: forest; material: soil | place: USA | collected 2012-03-12 | depth 0.1 m | reverse complement strand
CGTGAAGTCGATGCCCGTCGTGCTGGTCATCACCAGATTGCCGCCGCTCACGGCGTAGTTGCCGCGCGGGTCGCCGTTGATGATGGTATGCGTGTAGCCGGCAGGTAGAGCCGTGACCACGTAGGGCAGGCTGGGCGCCGCGGTGATCGCGTTGGCGGGGATGTCGGCGATCGTGAAGCCCGGGATGTAGGGCACAAAGCCATTGAAGGCAGCGAAAGCAGCGACCTTTGGGCTCGTCGTGTCCAGGTAACCCGTGCTCGGATTCGCCAGCCCGTACAGCGTGTTGAGGTCGGCAGCGTAGTAGTTGAAGTCCTTGAACCCGGCGGCCGCCACGCTGCGCATGTTGTAGTCGATGCACGAACCCGCTTGGGCGGACGGGAAGTAGTTTCCGGTCAGCCACGTTTGCATTGCGTTCGGCGAGTTGGCGACGAAGTCGAAGCCGCCCTCGTAGCAGACCAGGTCGATGGTCGTTGGGGCGCCGTTCTGGTTGGCTGCCGCCTTGTGTCCGGCGTAGGTGGTCTGCATCTCCGCGTCGATCGAACGCTTGTCGCGGAAGGCCTGGTTGTCGAAGGTGTCGAAGATCGGGAGCGACTGCACCGTCCCGGCGACGAAGGTCTGCGTGACCATGTAGACGATGCCGCCTGCCCCGTTCTGGATGCCGAACTTCGCGTCGTAGGTCGTCCCCGACGTCAGCGCGTAGAACGGCGTCTGCACCTCCGTGTTCTGGATGCTGGTCAGAGCCGTCGTGATCGTGAAGTTGTCGCCGGCAGAAAACGGCGTACTGCCTGCCGTGATCGTGAACAGGATCTGATCGGCGACATAGGCCGTCCCGACAGTGCCGGCAGCCAGGGAGCCGCTGACCGAACCCGTCACGGAAAACGCCGTCGCCGACGTCAGCGTGATCGTGAACGTCTCGGCGCCGGTCGCGGTGGTGCCCGCGCGGCCGCTGATCGTGCCGTTGCCCACGTTGCTGGCGCCCGTCGTGCCGCTGCTGACGACGCCGTAGCTCTGCGGCTCGAAGGTGTACGTCGGCGAGGCCGCGCCATTGGTGCCCACAGCGTTCTTGCCGGCAGCAACGTCCTCTTTGATCGGCGTGCTTCCTGACTGGTAGATCTGCAGAAACGGCTTGCGGCCGGTCCCGCCTTGGGTGTCAACCCAGAACGAGCCGCGCATGCCCGTGGTCGACACGTTGAGCGTCCCCTTCCAGAACGTTCCATGGAAGTACGGAGCGACGCACACGTAGTCGACGAGCGCGCTGTTGGCCGGCCCGAACGCCGCGACACGCTGGCTCGTCACCGCCGTGTACGCGGCTTGCGAGTCGATGATGTTGACCAGCCGGCCGCGGCCGATGATGCTGCTGAAGATCGTGAACTGCTGGTAGTAGGCCTTGCCGACGTTCGAGTTCAGGTCGCCTTGATTCGTCGCGTTGTCGGTCATCTTGGCGAACTGCATCGTCTTGAACGCCGAGGGGAATCCTGTCTGCAGCGTCCCAGCGCTGTTGCACTTGAACGTGTTCGCATCCACGACAACGACCGTGATCGCATTGCCGCCGTCGCGGAAGTTGTAGGGCGTCGAGCCGAGGATGCCGTGCCCTGCCGTCAGGTTCGTGGTGGTGTCGAAGGTCTTGATGCTGTCGCCCGTGGTCATCCCGTGACCGGCGAGCGTGAAAACCCCGTTGGTGGCGTCCGTGACCGTGGCGACGTACTTCGTGTTCGCCCAATAGCACATCCAGTTGTAGCCGGCCAGCCACGGGAATTCGGTGTTCCAATTCTCGTTGCCACGCTGGTTCCACAGTCGCATGCCGGCCGGCATGATCGAGTTGACCAGCGTAGCGAACTGCGTCAGGTAGTCCGCGCTCGCCCGGGTCGGAAGATCGATCCAGGGCTCCGCGCCGACCCTGCGGCACAGGTCGAAGGCGTACTCGTAGGGCACCGTCGAATACGCGCCAAAGCTCGTGCCGTCCGCGTTGAACGGCGTCCAGAACGTGATGCCGTCCGGCTTGCTGCGGTCAGTCCACTCCTGCTCCTTGTTCCCCGACGTGTACATCATGTCCATGAAGCGCAGGGTCTTGGGCTTGAGGACGTTGAGGAACGTGATGAACTGGTCGCGCCAGATGTTGCCCGCCGCCCAGCTCGCGTTGTGACCCGGATGCAGGATCACGAGGTTCTGCGAGGAATCCCCGTTGTTCGTCAGGTTCCCCATGAGGAAGCAGTCGAGCTGCATCGAACCCGGCGTGAACTGGAACGTGAACGAGGTATCCGTGCTGTTGCACCAGCCCGTGAAGGTCGTTCCATCCGGCCGGGTGCAGGTGATGCCGGACGGGGCGGTGTTGACGTCGGAGCCGAGTCCGATGATTGCGCCGGTCGGGTTGTAGACCTGGTACGTCCCTGCGCCCGGAGGGAGGTCGCCGGAGTTCGGCGTCGTGAGCTGGAGGCGGAAGATGTCCCCAGTCTGAGCGCCCTGCACACCGTACTGACCGTTGGTGTAGACGCCCGAGCCGCTGACATAGCGCCAGTCGCACGCCGAGAAAAGCAGGTTCGCGAACGGGTGCCGCGTGGTGTTGAGCCACGTCAGGTTGACGCCGGTGAGCATCCCAGCGGCTGCGGGGCCTGAGCCACCGAACCAGCAGGCGAGGAACGTCGGTGCCGGCATTACGACCCCGAGACTTCGTAGCTGTCCGGCGCATTGCGCGGGTAGATCGAGATGACCCGCTGCGTCGTCGACAGGATGCGCGTCTGCGATGTAATCGCGCCGTTCAAGAGAACCGCATTGCCATCGCCTTGGACCGTCACCGTCGCACCGGTCACAGGGAGTTCCACGACGACGCCCTTCGTCCAGTTCAGGCCCTTGGGGATCGACAGCGTCACGCCGCTGGTCAGGTCGTAGATATGCCCATCGCTCTCGTTGGAGAAGATCAGGTTGGCAGTGACCAGAGCGGGCCTTCCCTGCAGCAATGCAGTGAAGTTGTTGTTGCTCGATACAGCCGGACCGCCGTTGACGCTGGGCATGGGATGCTCCAAAAAAGAAAGGGCCCCGAAGGGCCCTCAAATACCGAGGAGAGAACGGCTCAGAAGCTGTTCAGGTAGCCGGCGTTCTGGGTGAAGTTCGGCTGCACGCGGTTGATCTCAATCGTGTAGAGACCACTCGGCGCTGTCAGCGAACCCGCGGTGACGTTGGCGAACAGCACGGAGATCTGATCCGCAGCCGTCACCGTCGCACCAACCACGAACACCCCTGCGGGCGTGAACGACGGCGGGGCGATGGCGCTGATCTGGTCGCCGACGACCAGGCCAAGGCCGAGGTTGGAGAAGGTCTGCGCCGCGGTCGTCGCGGTGGCGGTGGCGGCCGGCGTGAGGGAGACCGTCAGAACGCCGTTCTTCTGGATGTTGCCGACCGCGAGCTGCGGTTCCGGCGAAGAGGTGATCGCCGGGCCGGGATTGGTGGTAGCCATGGTGTTTCCTTTCGGGAATGAGGCGCGCCCCCGAAGGGGCGCAGTTCACTTAGCCGGCGACGCGGCAGCTCAGCTCGCGATACAGCGGCGCGATGCCGTACAGCACGTCCAGGCGCGTCGGAAGCGCGTCGTTGTTGATGGTGTACTGCCGCACCACCCGGATCGACATGCCCACGTCCTTGGCCGACGCTCGGGCAGCCATGTCCACGCCACCGGGCAGCGGCAGGTCAGCCGATACCAGCGTGAAGGCGTCGCGGTGGAAGGCCAGCGATTGCGGCGATGTCTTGTTCGAAGCGAACAGCGTGATGCCTGCGGAGTTCGCCGGAGCTGCCGAGACGTTCTGAAACTGACCTGCCGAGATCACCGCGCTCGCCACCGTGACCTGCAGCAGACCCGAGCCGTCCGAGGTGTAGGTGCCACCGACGACGTTGCCGAAGATGTCGGTGACGGGCGCGAACGTGCCGTTGGACGGGGTGCCCACGGGCGGACGCACCACGAAGTAACGCAGCTGGCTCGTGGCTTGGCGCGACTGCGGGTTGACCATGTACACGCCGGCCATGGTGAAGACGTCGCCGACGTTCAGGACGGCCGTCGAAGCCGTCCAGCCCTTGGTTTGCAGCGTGCCCGAGTCGGCCCAGCCCGAAGACACCAGCGCCGACGACGTGCCCGTGGTCGAGAACTGCGGCGTGCCGGCCTGGGTCGCGAACACCTGGTTGGAGATGTTCTGGTCCATGTACCAGTCGAAGCCGACCGTCTGACGGGTCATCAGGCCCTTCTTGTACTGCTCACCGATCGAGGCCTGCGGGTTGAACAGGCCAGTCAGCGCGCCCACCATCGAGGCTTGCGAGAACTGGTCCAGCACCATCGAGCGCTGACCGTCGCGCGGAACGCCCTCGGTGTCCAGCAGCGCGCCGGCGGTCAGGAAGGGTGCGAGCGTGGTCGGCGCGGTGCCAGCGGTGCCGACGATGTTGGCCGTGCCCACGCGCATGGCGACAGCAAGGTCGAAATCCACGCGGTTGGCGATGGCGGCGATCTTGGGCTTGAGAACACGTTTGCTGAACTGGTCCATCGACAGCAGCAGGTCGCTGGTGATGAACTGCGTGTCGACGTGGAACTGGTTCGTCAGGGTGACGGGGATCGACGACTCCACGAAGTCCTCGACGTTCAGCGCGGGGCCAGCGGTGCCCTTGAAGCGAGCCGGCTTGCGGACGTTGACGGTGTAGCCGATCTTGGCGCCGTCGATGCCGAAGCGGTCGTCGTACTCGCGGTTGACCTTGTCGACGAGGGTGATTTCGTTCTCGAGGATCATCAACGCTTCGTTGGTGATCTCGCTGGTAGTGAGAAGGTTGTTGCTCATGTCAGAGGCTCCAAACAAAAAGCCCGCTCAATGGCGGGCTTGCGGGGACTGATTGAGGCAACCTGAGCGGCTATTTCTTGCCGGCCATCTCTGCTCGTCGCCGTGCGCGGTGCTCCTCGAAGGACGAGGCCGGCGCCTGATTCAGGGCGGGAGACTGTTTGGCCGGAGTGAACGGCTCGGGCGCCTTGCTGCGCTCGACGGATTTGGGCTTCTCGGTCTTCGACTCCGCGGAGAGTTCGCGCTCGATGTCCTTGATCCTCGCGATGGCATCAATGGCATGCATCGCGTGGAGTTCTCGGGCTTCGCCGGGGTGCTTGGCGAGGTAGTAGAGGATCTGGGGGCCTACCTTGCTTCGCTTCATGGCGACGACGGCGACGTCCGGAACGGGGATCTGCGCGCCACCGATGGCGTCGTCGTAGTCCTCCAGCTCCTCGCGAGCCTTGTCGATGCCTCGAACCCATGCGCTCTCGACGTTGGCGAACTCCTCCTTGGCTTTCGCCTCGGCACGGGTGCGCTCACGTTCATCCAGCCGCCAGTCCGCCAGTGCGTCCTCGAACTTCTCTTGCGAGTCGAACGAGTCACGCTGGGGCCTGGCGCTGGCTGCGGGCGGTTCGGTCTTGACCATGAGCGCATCCACGCGCGCCTTGAGTTCGGCGTTTTCACGCTCGACTTTCTCAGCGCGCTCTTCAGCGCTCATTGCCCGCGCCTCCGCGTCTTTCTTCTGCGCGATCACCTCGCGCACGCGGTCACTCGGGCTCTGCTTCTTTCCGTCTTTGGGCTTGGCTGCTTCCGTCTCGGTCTTCACCTCGGCGGGCTCCTCTTTCGGGGGAGCATCCGGTGCAGCTTTTGCCAGGATGGTGTCCAGCGTTTGCACACGGGACATCGACGCTTCACGCGCGTCAATCGGGGCCGTTTGGGCGGCGTCTGTCATGGGTAACGTCCATTAGCGGTTGCAGGAAGCCCCTGCGAGGCCCGGATAACGCTCCGGAATGCGGGTGGCTATCGCGTCGTCCGGTTGCTATCGGGATTGCCCCGCTGCAACGCCTGCTTGTGCGCGATTTCCAGATTCGTGCGGGCATCGACCAGCGTTTCTGCCATCGACGTTTGGTCTTGCATCCGGCGCTCCTGGAGTCGCGCGGCGATCTCCATGCGCGTGCGCTCGTCCTCGCCCAGCTCCTTGAGCGTCAGGCGGTGCGTTTCGTGCCGTTCTTCGGCAGACATGCGCTCCATGCCGAGGCGATGCTCTTGCACGTCGCGCTGCATGTCGACCTGCCCCTTGGCTTGGACGCCGAAGACGTGCGCCTGCTTCTCCATCGAGAGCTGCTGCACCTTCTTTTGCGCCTGCTGCAATTGGCCCTGGAGTTGCATGAGCATGGCCTTGACCTTCGGATCGATGTCCTTGGGCAGATCCTTGTCCATCTGCGACAGCGGGTTGACCGCCGCCATGCGGTCGGCAATCTCGCCCGCGCCGGGGTTGTCCGACATACGCACTATGAGGTCGCCGGCGACTTCGCCCAGATGCGGCATGACCTTGAGCATTTCGGTGAAGAACGCGAACTCTTCCTGGCGCTTGGTCTGGTAGCCCGGGCCCGTCTCCATCACCACGTCGTAGAGGCCGGTGGTGACGTCGTTGAGCACCTTGCCCACAGCGTCGTCCGATCGCTCGTTGATCGTGACCATCTCCGGCTTGGAGTCTTCGCCGATGATTCGCAGCACGCGCTGCGTGTCGTAGTAGGTCGGGATCCACTCGAGAATCAGCTTGCCCACCCAACGCACGGAGCGCGTCAGGTTGTCGTAGAAGTGGAAGTTCGACATGTCCGACTGCTGTTGGCGCTGCTGCACCATCGTTCCGGACGTCTCGTTGCCTTCCGCACCCAACGCCGGATCGAACATGCCGGCAACCGCCTTCATGTCCTCGCTGGCACCCATTGCTGCCTGCACGCTCGCCGCAGGGATGGCCTGGGGCTGCTGGCGCATCGGCGGCGGCAGAGGTTCGCCATTGGCGCCCTCTACGACCTTGTACTTCAGCGAGGAGTAGTTCTTGCTGTTGGCGTTGTTCCACTCCTGCTCACGGCCCTCGTCCTGGCCTTCAGCCATCAGCCACGGCGCCTTGGGAGCAAGCGCAACGATCTCCGTCTCGCTCGTGCGCCAGAAGTTGTACATCCGCTGCGGGTCTTTCAACTGCCGCGTCATGCCGTAGCGAATGGTCTTGCCGTTGTCCAACAGCTCAGCGCCGTAGACCGGCACAACCGGGATGTGCTTGCCAGGGAGGTCCTTGACTTCCAGCTCTTCGACCGCCGTGATCTTGGACACCTTGACCGACCGACGGATCGAGGGGCGCGTGGCTGCGATGGTCAGGCCCGCGAACTCCAGCACGTCCACAGGCGGCATGTCCGATTCGAAATGCGTCGTCCCATCGGACAGCATGTGCAGCCGGTCGGGCGTCTCGGTGATCCGGTAGTAGTCGGCCACAACGATTTCCTCGTTGTTCGCCCATTCCGCCAGGTCGTCGCCGTTACCCAACTGCCCGATGCTCACCACCTTGGCCTTGGGCCAATGCTGCTTGAAGGTGGCGATCTTCATGCGCTCGGTGATGATGGCCCACTGCGCATCCGAGCCATCGGGAGCCGTGGACGACGGGTCCAGGTACACCGTGAACGGGTTCTTCACCGCGTCGATGTAGATCTCTTGATCGAAGCTCTTGTCGTCGACGTAGCGCGTCGCAAGCCGGATGTAGCCCCATCCCATGCGGACCTGGAAATCGGCCGCCGTGTCGTAGGCATGGTCAGCGTTCGAGTTCACCTCGATGTGCTTGATCAGGCCTTGAATGACCTTGGCTGTCTGCTCGTCCGAGCCATCGGAGACGGGGTGCACCTGAATGCGCGGCCGCTGCTGGCGCATGTTGTTCACCGTCGAACGGATGAACGTGTCCACCTTGTTGATGGTCAGACAAGGGCGCCGGTCCAGCTTGCGCGCCATCTCGATCTCGGCCGGCCACTGGTCACCCGAAGCGAACTTCAGATCCTCAAGCGCAGCCTCGCGATTACCGCCATCGGCATCCTTGGCAAGTTTCAGGCGAGCGCGGGCCTCGGCGACCACTCCAATCGCCTTTGCCGGTGCTGCCATGTCTTAGCCCATCCATCCGCCCGAGCTGGGCGCGTACATCTCAACCTTGGGTTTCTGCTCCTGCGCCCGTTCCTTGCGCACAAGGCCAGGGAACAGCTCCGTCAGCACCCACACCCATGCGTCCGCACGGTTGGGGCTGTTCTCACCGAGATAGCCGTAGGTGCTGAATGCCTGCAGCTCGTCCTCCAGCTCGTGGAAGGAACCTGCGTGGCGCACCTTGCCCTGGTCATACAGGGCGCTGAAGGGCTCTGCGCGGACAACCTTGCCGCGACTGGCCGTGACCGTCTTGACCGTGACGCGCGCGTCCTGATCCCGAGCGGCTGCCTTGATCGTGCTGACGACCATCGCCCCGCCGTAGTTCGTCTCACCGACGATGCAATCAGCGCTGTGGCGCATCCAGGCGTTCACAGCCAGTCGCGACCACGTTGCGGGACCGGCCTTGACGGTGCAATCCTCAAGGAGATAGGCATTCCCATCGGTTCCAAGGCCGCCGACGATGATGCCGATAGCGTCGTTGTCTGCGTTGTCCACGTCACCCGAGCCGGAGGGATCAACGCCGACGACCACGCGCACCATGTCGGGCAGAGCGTCTAGGTGACGCCACCGATCGATGGCATCGCCCGAGAAGAGCTGATTAGGTGTTGCATCCGAGAACTCGCCTTTGAGGAATCGCTTCTGCAGACGTGCGCTCATGCCCTGCAGCGTCTGCATGTAGCTGCTGCTCAGGTTCTGTGCGTTGTCGCCTGGGTTGATTTGGAACGACGCGTAGTCGTCCGGGTTGCTCAGCGCCCTACCCGTTTCCGGATCACGCTTCTCGATGAAGCGCTTGTAGGACCAGTGCGCCTTGCTGGGGGGATTGCAGTCGTAGTAGGCGCGCACCTTCATCGGTGCGGGCGCCCTGCCCTCGATCTGCGAATCCACCGCCTGAGCTAGGCGGGTCAGTGCGATATCCACCGAGCCCATCGGGATCTGTGAGCACTCGTTGAAGTAGACGGTGACAAACTCTTTGCCAAGCACCTTCTCGACGCGCTCCTTGTCGTCGAGGCCCGAGAACCAGATCTCGCTATCGCCATGGGCCGTGTGAATCGTCGCGTACCCATCGCCCTTGTGCACCGTGTACTCCACACCCGGGAAGGCCAGCTTCATCACCTTGGGGAAGGTGTCCAGGACGATGGATTCGTGAACGTGCAGCGCACGGAAGCGGAAGATCCCGTGCCGACTGCCTGGCGCCTTGATCGCCCGCATGACGATGTTGCGGACGTGCAGGAAGGTCTTGCCGCTCCGTGACCCGCCGAACAGCATGCAGTGCGTGGCTCCGCCAGCCAGGACGCTTTGGGCCTGGAGCTGTCGGGGCGTGAGCTGCATTAGTGGCGGCCGTGCCTGGCGCGCTGGTAATAGTAGGTCTTGGCTTCGACCAACCAATCCTCACGCTGATGGCGCAGATCAATTACCTTCTGAGCCTGAGCTGCGGCATGTTCACGCGTGCGCTTGGTGCGATATACAGCCGTCTGCCAGCGCTCATAGGCGTGTGCCGGCGAGGAGCCGAACACAGACTCCCCCTCACCACTACACAACCACTCACCAAGGGTCCGAGAGATGCGGGGTTTCATAGTGCCTCGTCGTGATCCGTGGCGACGATGATCGCGCCGCCCTTGCCTGTGCCCGTGTGGTGCTGCTCCAGGCGGTCGCCGTACTTCTTCGGCGCCTTGCGGGCCAGGGTCCACTTGCGGGTGTCGATGCGCAGCTTCTGTTGCTGCACCCAGGCCGGATCGATCTTGCCCTTGTCGTCGCGCTCGGGCTCGGCGTCTGCGATCTCGGCCAGGCCGTCGAATTCGAGGTCAGCGCCTGTCTCGCGCGCGCGGGCGTACTGCTCCGCTAGCTCGGGCGTCTCCCCAACCCATCGCAGGAACGTGGGGACCGAGGGCATCCCTTCGCCGGCACAGGCATGGCGCAGGCTCTCGCCTTCAGCGATGCGAGCACAGATGGCGTCGGCCACCTCTTGGGAGAACATCAGCCCTCCAGCGACTTCGCCCACGGATACACACCGTAGCGGATCAGCCATGCTGGAGCCTGCCACTTTTGGCCCGGCTTGACGAAGCGCGTGAGCGTGCGGCCGTGGTAGCCGATGGCTCGGGCAACAGGCGTCGGGCGCAGGATCTCCATGCCATAGCCGGCCTTGGCGACGTCTCGAACGGTGGTCATCCGTACACCTCTTCCAGCGGAATCGCCTTGAGCGTCGGGGCAGGCATCTCGCCCGGCTCTTCCACGCCGGTGACGTCCATCTCCGAAATCACGGCGTAGCGCTTGCCGTCTTCCTTGTGCTCGTGGTACTGGAGCTCGGAGAAGCGCACCACGTCACCCACCTTGGTGGTCATGGGCATCAACTCCAGCGTCTTGGGGTGACGCTTGCCCGGGCCCACCGCGACGACGGTGCCGCGGTTGCCGATCTGGTCAGTGGCCTCACGCCACTTGGAGACGTCGGGCGCGAGGAAGATGCCGGCGACGTTGGGCAGCGTGTCGTCAATGAGGACCAGGATGCGGTCTTGGAGGGGTTTGATCATCACTTGCCCTTCGGCTTGGGATCCTGCTTCTTGCGCTTGGGCAGGAGGTCGCAAAGCTTCACAGCTCGACCCCGTTCTTGAGGACGGTCATGCCCTTGGCCTTCAGATCGGCCACTTCGGTGGCGATCTTGCCTTCCTCGTCCGTCACCCAGGCAACGAACGACTTCAGGTGCTCGTGCACGGAGGCGTCGACCTTGGACAGATAGGCGCCAAGGTGCTGCTCAATGGTTGCGAACATGGAAACTCCAAACGACAAAAAGCCCGCGAGCTTGCGCTGGCGGGCGGAATTTGGAGGCAACTTGGCCTCTGGCGCGCATTCTGAAAGCTTTTCGCTCATCCGTCAAGCGGTCAGATGACGCCGGCACCGACCAAGCGAACAATCAGCGTCGCCCGAGCGCACCGAAGGATGTTCGCGCCCTCGATGCCGCCAGGAACTCGTGGAGAGGTGAACACATTTCGGCCAGCGGCCAGATTTTTGGCGTTCGCATAGATCGCCGCGCGGTAGGGGTCCTGCATCTGCCGAACCTGGAAGTCGATGGTCTTCATCGTGGACTTGTCCAGCTCGGCATCGAGGCCGCCGTTGCTGTCGTCGTATTGGCGGGAAGCGCGGTAGAGGCTGAAGCCTGCGGCCGCGTTGTTGTATCCGCTGGCGTGCTGCTCGCCCTTGGCCCACTCGTGCCACTGGCTCAGGAGGTCGTCAAGGATGGCGTTCTGGTCATCTCGCATCAGTGGTCCTTCCTGCTGGACAAGGCATTCGCATTGCCTGATTTCGTTCGAGCGTCGATCAAGGACGCGGTTGCGGCGTATCTGCCGTAAGGGCTACTTGAGCGAACTACTGGAGCATTCATGGGAATTCTCTCGACGTGGACGGAAGCGGACGAACAGCTGTTTGAGGCTCAGCTCAGCGAAGAGGCTCGCAAGCGCCTGGCGCGGTCGAACTGGGATGGTCGAGAGCGGCGTTCGAGCTATCACCAGTCGACGCGCAAGCTGGTGGCGGATCTGCTGGCAAAGCATCCTCGCTGGCCGGTCGTAGAGCGTTGAACATCCGCCGGCGACAGCCCTCGCAGTTGGGGGCGTAGATCGGCCAGGAGGGGCTGAGCTGGGCGGTCCAGCAGTCTTGGCACTGGCTCATGGCTTCTCCAGTTCCCGCAGCTTGGTGCGGTAGGTGTGCTTGATGATGCGAAGGTCGTCGGCGGTCCAATGCATCGGCGGATGAGGGCCTTCGAGGCGTTCGACGGCTTCGAGTCCGATGCGCTTGATCAGCTCGATGCGGTAGGCGTCTGAGACCGTTTCCGCCTTGCGCGGGAACTTGGAGCCACCGTTGCAGACCTTGCATTGCTTGTGGCAGTTGTCCTCGTTGAATCGAAGCTCCGGGCGAGCGCCGCGGCTTTTCCAATGGCCAGCGTCCCACTGGCCACCCGGGAGCATGGGCGGGTTGGTGGTTCCGCAACTCACGCATGGCAACGCGGCGTCTCGGAGGCGAACATAGCGATTGAAGGCCTCCTGCGCCTCGGCCAACCATTCTTGGCGAGTCTTCAGCGCCAGCCGGCGAGCGCGCGTCTTCTCGGCTTCCGCCTTCTTGTCGGCCTT
>FTCQ01000032.1_pt1 | contig 12243 bp, 9 predicted proteins | sample 1639821 | NCBI WGS metagenome assembly FTCQ01 (sample SAMEA3914869, study PRJEB12502) | metagenome | biome: forest; material: soil | place: USA | collected 2012-03-12 | depth 0.1 m | reverse complement strand
TTCGCGTCGGCATCGGCCTTCGCCTTCGCCTCGGCAGCGATGCGTGCCTGCTGCTCGTCGTAAGCCGCTTTGCGCTCGGCGCGTTGAGACTCGACGTATTCTTTGGTCGCGTTGCCGAATTCATCCGCCAGTTGCCGAAGCGCCGCACCATAAGGGTGGGGCCGTTCGACGCCCATCACCTTTGTGGAACAAAGACCGCCACCCTTGCCCAGGCCCGCGAGCGACCTCTGGATGTCCTGCTCCAGAGCCGCCGTGGGTGCGTTTCGGTAGAACGCCGGTGGTCTGTCCGAGAGCGTGGCGAAGTGCAGTGCCGTTATGGACGTCAGCAGACGCCGGATTTCCTCAGATGCCTGGCTGCGGCAGTCCATGGAACCCGCCGTCTTGCCGGTTGCCAAGGTCGGCACCTCGTACTCGTGCCGGAGGATGTGGATGACCGAGTCCGTCAGCGGTGCGGTCTCCGTGGCCTGATTCACCCGGACTTCGGACAGACCCCTGAATTCGCCGTTCCGAGCAGCAGCCAGAAGCTCCTCCTTCGTGCGCCAGGGCGTATCGCGCTTTGGCTCCGGGGGCTTGGCGGCAGCCGTCATTCCTGACGGCAAGGATGCCGTGACGTTCGCATCAGGGCGCCGGACGGCATCCGCGGCACGTTTCGTGATCTGCCCCAATACCCCTTGGGCGGAGGCCACGGCGCCAATCGAGCCGGCCGCGATTGCCATGGCGAACCGCAGACGAATGCTTGAACTCATCTTTCTTCTCTCCTCTGGTTGAAGAAGGCTCCTGCGTCCTTCATTGATCGCGCCGGTGAGGCGCGTGCCACTCCGTCAGCCGGCGACTGCATGGCGGCGAGACTAGTTGTTGACTTTGAGTCTACGTGACTCGGAGTCCGTAGACCCGAAGTCGTCATGCGCAGAGCATGCGGGCGTGCCAAGAAATGCTTCCCCTGCGCGAAAGCCTCCTTCCGCCGAGCGTCCCAGCACGGCCGGAAGCAGTGCATCCGCAGCTGGGGAGAATCGGCTCCAAGACCTGTTCGCGATTAACATGCGATTGATCCGCGAGCGGCGAGGCCTGTCGCAGGAAAGCCTCGGCTTTCGATCCCGCCTGGACCGCACCTACGTGAGCAGCGTGGAGCGCCAGCAACGCAACATCAGCATCCGCAACATTCAGCGCGTGGCCGATGCCTTGGATATCGACGTCCGGCTGCTGTTCACGCCCGCGCTTGAAGCGTTGCCGGAGTTCCAAGCGCTGGACGCCCTCCCGCCGGAGTAGCCAGGTGGCTCAGCGGGGCCAGACGCCAGTTTCCCGCAGGCGTGCCAGCACGGACAGCGCGAAGGGCTCGTCCGCCAGGTCGTCTTGACCATCGTGCACCCGAAAATCGAGGACGATCTTCTGCGCTCGCAGGTGCTGGAGTTCAGAGACGTCGAGCACGGGGGTACTGCCCACGACCTCCAGCGCGCCATAGCCTCCTCGCACTCGCGGCCGTGCCGTCAGTTCTGCGTACACGCCTGTGCCCACGACATGCCAGAGCGTCGAGCATTCCGTCCACTGATTCTCCGGCGCGTCCCAGTACACCGGCGGGTCGACATCTTGCGCAGCCAGCCACGCCAGTCGCTGGCGCTGGCACAGCCGCGCGAGAGCGCCTAGCCTTCGCACCAGGGCGGCAGTGACATGCACTGCACAGAAGGCGGGGGCGGAAAGCACAACGCCATCCCGGCAGGCCACGCCCAGGAACAAGGTCGGGTCGAGGCGCCGGCTCACGACATGTCTCCAATGGGGGCGGGGCGTCGAACCACCACCACGCTGTCGAACCGCGCTCGCCACCGCTCGCCATCGAGCGTGCGGCCCTCGTACCGGAACCCTCCAGCAGCAGGCTTCATTGGACGCACTTCCTGGAATACGTTGTAGGGCACCGCCCAGGGCGCCCCGACACTGGTGTCGAGAACCAGCAGCGCGCAGGGGGCGTCGTCGGCCTCGAGGGCAATACCGCTGATAAGAGCCCAATGGCTCCATCGCGAGGTTGTTGTTCGCACCAGCGGTACGCTTCCGCCCTCGATGGCGCTCCGCGCGATGGCGGCGACGCGCTTGCCCGAGGTCGTCTTCGTGACCTCAAGCTGCAAGCCCAGCATTCCTGCCAAAGCGGTTAGGTCGCGCTCGTCGGTGCCCTGGTTGTAGTCCGCACGAACCGTCCTCCAGAAAGTGGCCCACGGCTCGCGTGTCGTCTCCGAGTTCGCGGCCACCTGGCGCCGCCAGCCTTGCAAGAGCACGGCGACCTGAGTCAATGACCACGGACCGCACCAGTCGTTGTCGGCCTGATTCATGTGCAGCCTTTGATAGCGGCCGTTTCCGAGCGCGCTTTCCACGTCCTTGTTCGCCCGGAGACCGGCCACGAACAGATGTCGAAGACCAGCCATGGCTAATACTCCGAAGGGATCAAGATGCAGGTGCTGTGGCGAATGCCGAAGTCGTCCGCTGCCTCCGTGATGACCCACAGCTTGTCGTCCCTGGTGCCGACGAGGTATGAGCTGAATATCCGGCTACCATCGACGACGGCTTCGTCGTTGCGGCGGCGGTCGGAATCGTCTAGGTCGCCCCAATCGCCGTGTGCGTGCCGGTGCAGAAGGGAATGCGGATCAATGCGTAGGATTGTGAGTAGGTCGAGCGCGCCAGGCGTTGCCATGACGGCTCCCAGGAAGAAGCGGCCGGCCATCACAGCACCCCCTTGTTGATTTCGGCAAGGCGCCCGCGGCGCAAGCTCCTAGCCGAGTAGGGCTTCGGATCGACGCCGATGGCTTGTAGGCGCCGCTTGATGATGCAGTTGATGAATGGTGCGCCCAATCGGTCGGCCGTGTGATTCCCGCCCCGGTCGAAGCGCCGCAGTAGCGGGCCCCCTTCAATGTCGAGCGCGGCGCTGTTGATCCATTCGACTGTGGCAGTGGCCGCGCACATCGGGCCGCGCGTGAAGTTCACGGTAACGACGCGCGGGGCCTCGCTTGGGTCGTCGGATTCGCGCACGCGCAGCACCATCACGTCCGGGGTAAAGCGGATCGATGTCGCATCGAGATTCACCAGCGCCGAGCGCGAGAGCGCGGCGGCGAAGCCGAGCAGCAACAGGCAGCGGTCGCGGCGTTCCAGGGCCGTACCTGAGCCGAAGCCGGCGAGCATGCGTTCCAAGAGTGCACGGTCGATAGGCTTGGCTTGCCGCGGCTCCCTCGCCTTTTTGGCTGCGCCGGACTTGCCGGTGACGACCCCGCGCTGGAGGTCGCGCATCATCGCGCGCATGCCCGTCGAGGCGATGGGATTCGGGTGGCCGGCGTCGAGGTGGGCCGCTCTAAGGGCCTGGAGCCTCAGGTAGATGGTCGCGGCGGCGTTCTTGTGCATCGACGCGATGTAGGCTAGGACGGTCTTCTCGTCGCAAGGGATCGTGCCGCGAAAGACCTCGCGGAAGTGCCGCAGCGCTTTGGTGTAGGCCGTGACGGTCGATACCTTGTGCGGCCGCCGCTGGTAAGCCTGAGCAGGCGGATGCTTCGGCAAGAAATGCGCGGCCGACACGACGCTGGCAGTGGACATGCTGGACTCCTGTGGTGTTGGTAGTGGCACCCGCGAACAGACCTCGACGCCATGCGAACGCCCATGCGGCGGCCCGCCTCGGAGCGCGTGGCGCAGTGAGCGCACGAACTCCTGTCAGCGTCAGGAAGTCAGAAAACGGGGGGAGGTGGAAAGGAAGAACGTGTTGAGCGGTGGGCACGATCAGGGGATCGGCCTGTGCCTGGGGCACGGCTTGCGGAGGTGGACTCGCAGGTGGCGGCCGGCGGTAGGTGCCCGCGCTGCGCAGATTTCAAAGTCGAGTCGCCGAGCGTGTCGGAATCGACCGGAAAAACCTGCTCCGTTCGCCATGCCATTTTACGATTTCCAGGGGTTGTTCGGCCGGCTGGATCGAGGTAACGGCGAGCGATTTTTCACTTATTGGCGGTAATCTCGGCCGCGTTCAGTGGCTGGCTGGCGGTATGGGGTGGCGTTACGCCAGTGCGGCAACGGTGGCAGCTCGAACGGCACATGATCTGACCCGTGGTAAAGGTGGATCAACCAGCTGATTTCCGCCGCCAGGGTCGTTGGCCAGCAGACGCCGTCGCGCGCTGCACTCGTGACTGTCTGTCGACATCGAGGTCGACCGCTTGAGCCAGTCGTGCCGGCTGCAAGCGCTCCGAAGGCCGCCCCGACAGCCGTTTTCGCGCGCGTGCCAGCGGCGCTGATCGCATAACATCGAGCTTAGTGAGACGCCCCGATGAAGGGCGCGGTCCTTGCGGTCGGGTGGTTTGTCGAAGCGAAGAGCTGGGAGAGAGGATGCCAACGATTGAAAGACTAGTGCTATCGAACTTTAAGAAGTTCACCAGCCTGGAGCTCGAGTTCGATCCCGATTTGAACCTTCTCATTGGGGACAACGAGGCGGGAAAGAGTTCGGTGTTACTGGCGCTCGATCTGGTGATGAGCGGAAGCCGCAGCAAGGTTGAAACCATCGGAATCGAGACGCTGCTCAACGCTGACGTTGTCAAAGCGTTTCAGGTGGGGCCGTGTACGCTAGAGCGTCTTCCGACACTGTTCGCCGAGGTCTACCTTTCTGCTGACATGAAGCCTGGCCTGAATGGCACGAACAACTCGAAGGGACTTGAGCGTGACGGGCTGCGAATGTCATTCGAGCCGATGCTCGAATTCAGCAAGGACATCGTGACGGCCCTGAATGGCGATCCGACTAACTTTCCATTCGAGTACTACGGCGTCCAGTTTTATACGTTCGGCGGCGAGGCATACTCCAGCGTCAAGAAGCATGTCGGGCACCTGACAATTGATAGTTCCCGCATCGACAGCGAGTACGCCGCCCGTGAGTACACTCGCTCGGTGTTTGCAATGCACGCGGACGTGGGTAGTCGCAGCAAGCTGGAGAACGCCTACCGAAAAAGCAAAGGCGAATTCAAGACCGGCCAGTTGAAGGAGCTCAACGACAGGCTGGTGGACTACAAGTTCGGGGTACGTACGAGCGCCAAGGCCAACCTCGAGTCCGACTTGGTCATTACCGAGGACGAGATTCCTATCGAGAGCAAGGGCAGGGGCCGGCAGTGCTTCATCAAGACCGAATTCGCGCTCAGCAAGAAGGGCGCTGACAGTCGGCTCGACGTTCTGCTTCTGGAGGAACCCGAGAACCACCTGAGCCACGCGACGATGCATCAGCTCATCGACCGCATCGCCCAGTCGGCGAACAAGCAACTATTCATTGCGACTCACAGCAGCCTGATCTCCGCTCGGCTGGACCTGCGCAAGGCCATTCTGCTCGGGAAACGTGGCCAGCAGGCCCGGCTCAACAAGCTCCCTCCGGATACTGCGAAGTTTTTCATGAAGGCGCCGGACAACAATGTCCTGGAGTTCGCGCTGTCGAAGAAGGTGATTCTCGTGGAGGGCGATGCCGAGTTCATCCTCCTGGATGCGCTCTACCAGAGACACTCTGGATCGACGTTGAAGAGCGACGGTGTGCACGTCATCTCGGTGGGCGGTACGAGCTTCAAGCGTTACCTCGATCTGGCCAAGCTGCTCGGTGTGCGTACTGCCGTCATTCGCGACAATGACGGGGACTACCAGAAGAACTGCGTCGACAACTATGCGGAGCACGCGATGGCGCATGCCAAGGTCTTCGCTGACACCAACTCCGAGCAGCGAACGACCTTCGAGATTTGCCTGTACGAGGATAACAAGGCAATCTGCGATGAAGTCTTTCGCAAGCCTAAGCGCAAGCTCGAGCCGTTGGCCTACATGCTCGCCAACAAGGCCGACGCCGCGTTTGACCTTCTGCTGGCGAAGGAGGCCGAGTTGGTGGCTCCCGGGTACATGCAGGAGGCCATCAAATGGATAAACGAGTAGTCTTCGCGGTCGCCGGCTCGGGAAAGACGACCCGCCTCGTCAATGAGCTTGACCTTGTGAAGAGGGTCTTGCTCATCACTTATACGGAGAGCAACTGCGAGGAAATTCGTCGGCGTGTCCTGGCGAAGTTCGGGTATCTGCCAGACAACATCACCGTCTGCACCTACTTCACGTTCTTGAACTCGTTTTGCTATCGGCCTCTGCTTCTAATGAGGATGCAGACCACGGGCATCTCGTTCGAGAGGCCGAGCGCGTATTCATCGCTTCAGAAGCTGCATAGCCGAGACCGATACGTCACAAAGAGCGGGCGAATCTATCACGCGAGGATGGCGAAGGTTTTGGACGTCCATGGTTGCATCCCGGTGCTGCAGCGTCGACTGGAACGCTACTACGACAAGGTCTGCGTCGACGAGGTGCAGGATTTCGGGGGGCATGACTTCAATCTGCTCAAGCAAATCGTCCAGGCCAACGTCGAGGTACTTCTGGTCGGTGACTTCTATCAGCACACGTACTCCACCAGCGCAGACGGCTCGGTCAACAGAGGGTTGCACGACAGCTATGACCGCTTCAAGGCCGCCTTACGGTCTGTCGGCTTGGTCGTTGACACGACATCCTTGCTCAAGAGCCATCGCTGCAGCGCGACCGTCTGCTCATTCATTCGAGAGAAGATCGGCGTGGACATCTACTCGCATTCCGAACGTGCCACCCAGGTCTCGGTTGTCAGCGAACCGTCGCAGGCAGCGGAGCTTCACGCGGCGCCGGGCACGGTCAAGCTCTTCTATCAAGAGCACGGTCGCTACGGTTGCTACTCGCAAACTTGGGGTGACTCGAAGGGACGCGATCACTACCAAGACGTGTGTGTCGTCCTGAACGCGGAGTCATGGAAACATTTTTCGGCCGGTACCATCACCGAGATGGCCGCGACCTCGCGGAACAAGCTATATGTCGCGTGCTCACGAGCACGTGGTGACCTTCACGTGATGCCAGACAAGTTGCTGAAGGCCTTCAAGGGAAGTCGAGACGTTCGGCACCCGTCGGTCGGGTAACGGCGATCCAGAGAGGAAATGCCGACAACTCATTGCCTGCAGTTCGTCAGGACATCGGCTTTAGGCGAGCCTCTTCAACGCTATAGAAGACACTGGAGATCGAACCATCCAGAATGCGCTGCACGGCCTCGTCGATTGCGTGCAGTGGTACGAGGAACCATTCTCGGGGCTTTACCGGGTGTCCAAATCGGTCTTCGATGGTCAGGTCGATCTGCGCTGCGCCGAACAGCCGGTGAAAGATGGCCTCCAACTTCACTCGGTTCAGGTTGTGAAGCTTGTAGGTGGCGACCACTTCGACATCGGCAAGCAAGTAGGTGGCATCTTTGTTCGCGCTGGCGATGCGAGTCTCGACTTTTCCGCCTGTCACTCCGATCTTGTGGATTAGCTCGCGATGCTGCGCTACGAACGGATGATTGGACTTGCTGCGCAGCACATATATGCTGCCGGATTCGATGTCGTTGAGCTCGGTCGAGTCGCTGAATAGCGGCCCCATGTCGGCATCGGATAGTCGCCGGCCAGTGTCGTCCTTGTACAGAGCGCGTTGCAGAGATCTACGGAGCAGGTTGCTTTCGGTGCCGTTTGCGAAGATGACGCGCAAGCGCGCATCGCTTTCTCCATTTGGGGCCTTGAAGGTGTCACCCACCTCGGCTACGTAGGCCAGCTGACCTCCGAGAATGAAAAAGTTGCCATCGGCGATGCTGGCGTCGCGGCCAAAGCGGAGGGCCTTGCGGACACCATCTTTCAGTTCCTGCTCCGCTCTCTCAAACAGCGGTCGGAAGGACTCGAAGTCTTGGCAGGGTGAGCGGTCTGCGACCTCTTCGGCTGCACGTCGTTCCACGTTGGATCGCACGTGGCGGAGCACCGTGATGTCGTCTTCGGCGGAGACGTCGTCGCCGACACCCAACTCGGCCAGCAGGGCGTCTTCGTCGAGATCATCGACATTGATCGTTTGGTCGACGGCACAAGCAAGCAGCCCCGGCTCGTCCATGTGGGCGAGAAGGGCGCGCGCATCTGGCAGCTTGCGCAACTGATCCAAACGCACAGCGTAGAGGCGCTCGAAGATGTCCTGTGCTTCACCGTGCTGGGGCGCGCGTCCGTGGGCCTGGTGAAAGCGCAGTATGTCCTCAAAGCCCGCGATGATGCGCTCCTCACGCGGCGTGCGGCCTGATATCTTCAGCGGGGCAACTTCGACGCCTAGCGCATCTAGCAGTTCGTCGTCGTCCATGTCAGCCATTGGCGGTACCCCCCTGGGATTGCGCCGCCTTGGCCTGAGCGCGATAGCGCGCAAGGGCAGCCACGCCCTCGGCCATGCGCTTCTCCCAGGCATCGGCAGAGTTGATATCTGGCAGGCGGCCTCGCTCGCTCTTGAACTGCAAGGCGCGTTTCGCCAGGTCTCGAGCTTCTTCCTCAGGGATGCTTAGCTTCTTCGCCGCAATGGCGGCCTGCACCTGGCGCAGAGACTTCTCGTCCATCGCTTTGGCCAGCACGGCATAGGCCGCATCGAAGGGGTTGATGCGGTCGATCAGGTCGATGTCCAGATCGCGCACGTTGACGAACTTTCGCACGCCGTCCAGCAACGCTGTGCTTCCTTGTGCTGTGGCGCCACCCGTAGCGTCCGCCTGGGCCAGGGCCAGCTTGGCTTGTTGGGTGATGTTCATGGCGGCGATGGCGTGTTGGCGAATCGCCTCCTGGTCGCCTTCGCTCAGTTCGGGATAGCGCTCGCGCACGATCTTGCCCATGCGCAACTGCGTCAGCTCTTCCGGCAGCGTGTTCTCCTTGTCAAACAGGCCCCGTTCCAGCGCCGTCTTGTCCTGCAGAAAGCTGGTCACCACCTCGTTCAGGTCTTCTTTGCAGATACGGGTGGCCTCGGGCGTTTCGGGCTTGGCCAGTCCGTTAATTTCGACGTGGTACTGACCGGTCGCCTCGTTCACGCCGACGTTAGTTTGGCCTTCTTTGTAACCTTCGCCGCCGTTGTAGACGAAGCCGTCCTGGGCGCCGGCGTTTTTGGGTGTGAACTCGTAGCGCGGGGCCAGCACCTGCTCCATAAGCAGGCTGGCGGAGATTGCCTTGAGCATGTCGTTCACTGCCTCCGTCACGGCAGACCGTTCGGCGGTCGGCTCAGCGATCAGATTGGTGAAGCGCGACCGCTCCTTGCCCTTGGCGTCGCGCGTGGCCCGACCGATGATCTGCACAATCTCGGTCAGGCTGCTGCGGTAGCCGATGGTCAGCGCGTGTTCGCACCAAATCCAGTCGAAGCCTTCCTTAGCCATGCCCAGCGCGATGATCACATCGACATGGTCGCGGTCGTCCTTGTGTGCCGGGTCTTTCAGGGCGCCCAGCACGCGGGTGCGCCGTGCGGGGTCACTGTCGTCGACCAAATCGGCGACCTTCAAGGTGCGGCCGTCCTTGGCCGCCACAAGATGAAAGCCAGTGTCAGGATTCACGCCCTTCCACTCGCCCAGCCCGTGCATGATGTCGTCTACTTCGCGCTGCTTGTCCTTCAGGCTTTCGCGCGCGTTGACGCTCGGGATGTGGACGATGGTCTTCAGCGCTGGGTCGAGCACCTTGGTCACGGCATTCACATAGGGGCCGGTGTAGAAGAAGTAGCCGATGTCCAGAGACTTGAGCCACTGGTACCCATTGAGCTGCTCGTAGTAGGTGTAGGTCACCGTCTCGAACTTTGACTCGTCGGCAGGGCCCAGCACGGCTTCGCTGTCACCACGGAAGTAGGAGCCCGTCATGGCTACGAGGTGCACCTTGTCGCGGGCGATGAAGGCGCCCAACTGGCTGCCCAGTACGTTCTCTGGGTTGCTGGAGACGTGGTGGAACTCGTCGATAGCGATCAGGCGGTTGTCAAAGGCGGCAATCCCCAGCTCTTCCACCGCGAAGCGGAAGGTAGCGTGTGTGCAGACCAATACCTTGTCGCTGCTGGCCAGGAAGTGGCGCACCGCGTCTACCTTGGACTTGGCAGCGCGTGGCTCATCGCCACCAGGCGCATTGCACAGGTTCCACTGCGGGGCCACGTGCCAGTCCCAATAGAAGCCAGACAGGGTCAATGGTTCGTCAGCAAAGCTGCCGCCAATGGACCGCTCGGGCACCACCACAATAGCTTGTTGCAAGCCCTGGTTGTTCAGCTTGTCCAGCGCAATGAACATCAGAGCGCGGCTCTTGCCAGAAGCCGGCGGCGACTTGATCAGCAGGTACTGCTCGCCACGCTTCGCATAGGCCCGCTCCTGCATCGCCCGCATGCCCAGCTCGTTGGCCTTGCTGGATGCGCCGGTGCGTGCAGTGGTGATGGATACCGACGGTACCGTGTAGGCGTTGGTCGGATTGCTGGGGTGGTCGCTCATGATGTTTTCTTCCTTCCCTTGGTCGCTTTGGCTGCAGGCTTGCTCTTCTCTGCGGCGGTCAACTTCGTATACAGGTCAAATAGCTTTTCCAGACGCTCGGTGTCGTTCTTGAAGCGGCGGCCGATGTAGATGCGCTCTAGCACTTCGTCATTGCGCTCGTGGGCGTGGCGCAAGTTGTCTGGCATGGCTTCCGGGTCGTACAGGTCGGCGATAGTGGCCGGGAAATGGGCTTCGCGGGCCAGCAGGATGTCCTCGCCGCATCGCGTCAAATCGGCCTTGTTTTGCTCTGTGAGCAGAGGAACCGGGAACGTGTTCCAGCCCAAAGTGCTTGAGTATCGGTATCGCGTTTCGAGCGCTCCGCAAACTGTCGCAATCCAAGCAAGATGCAGTTTGGAAGAGAATATTGCAACATTCCACAGAGGTGCGTCGTAGAACGCCGAGGCGCTGTCTGCAACAATATCCCCGACATTACCCAGCGCGAATGGTAGGTATTCTCGATTTTCTGAACTGTGGCGCGGAATGATAATTGGAATCTCACTTCCAACCTGCCGCACCTCGCCAAAGCGATACGGGGTGCGAGCCAACTTTCTTGTCGCTACTCGGTCGCTGTCTAGGCGGTGGCTTTCAACTGCGGAAAACCTGTCCAACAACCATGGATTTCTCACGGCCTCTTGGTGTTCGACTTCAGTTACCCAGATGCAATAGCGTTGCTTTCCATCTATTGCCTCAACCGATCCCAGGAAGGGGCGCAGGAAGTGCTTCGGCACAGCATGGTTGTTGGTCGCCATTTCGTATTCTTCCCGATTCCTTAGAAGCAGTGCGCCGCCGTCGTTTGGCATATTGCCGAACGCCATGGGTGCCAAGCCGCTAATTGCATTCGAGCTTTTCCCTACGATGACGTTCCGAGTGGGCACCAAATAAGCATTGATGTTCTCGACTTCTTTCGCAGAGAGGTTGCCGTCTTTCTCCGCAACGAAAAGTTTGCGGGACTTCCCAGGAGTTGTAGACAGCCCAATAATAACGACGGTTACGCCTGCGTTGTTTGCCGCCAGGTTCTTCCATTTGAAAGATGTATGAGCAAAGCTAATCTGATGGCCTGCACCGAAAATAATCGGCCAAAGTACTGCAACCTGCTGTCCCTGACAAATAGAATTTGTCGCTACAAACGCTGTTGCTGAATGCGTACTACGACCAAAGTCCGCCGCCTTCATGAACCAGCCGGCCACATAATCCAGTGTCCCCCAGGTGTTCGTGCGGGACTCGAACACTGCGCGCAGATCTGCCTTGCGTGATTCAGCCTCCCTCTTTAGCTTTTCCTTTTGCTCCTTACTGGCCCCTTTTGGAGGCTTTACGTTTGAACCAACGTAGGGAGGATTTCCGCAGATGTACGTCTCCCCACCTTCGTTCTCAAAGTCGATTTCTGCCTGCTCAAGCGGCGTCGCAAACAAGTCATCAGAAACGACCTTGACGCCCGTCCCAGTCGGAGGACAAATGCTCAGCCAGTCAAGTCGCAGCGCATTTCCACAAACAATCCAATTCTGAGCGTCAAGTGGAAGGAACTCCGCTAACGCATACTTCTGTCCGCGGTACAGCACATCGCACTGAAACTCCGCAATGATCAGGGCAAGCCGGGCGATTTCAGCTGGAAAATCTCGAAGCTCGATGCCCCGAAAGTTGGTCAACGGGATCTCGGTACCGAGGTGCATTTCAGCTCTGCGGCGATTGATCTCTGCCTCAATTTCTCGCATCTGCTTGTAGGCAATAACGAGGAAATTTCCCGAGCCACAGGCCGGGTCGAACACCCGAATGCGAGCCATGCGCTTACGCAGGTTCAGCAACTTGCGCTCGTTGTCGCCAGCCTCAGTCAGGGCGGCGCGCACGTCGTCTAGGAACAACGGGTTCAACACCTTAAGGATGTTGGGCACACTGGTGTAGTGCATCCC
>FTCQ01000103.1_pt1 | contig 13963 bp, 11 predicted proteins | sample 1639821 | NCBI WGS metagenome assembly FTCQ01 (sample SAMEA3914869, study PRJEB12502) | metagenome | biome: forest; material: soil | place: USA | collected 2012-03-12 | depth 0.1 m | reverse complement strand
GAGCGCATTCGCAGCCGTCAGAACATCCAGGCATCGCGTACGGCGCAGCCGGATAGGAAGCGCTTTACGGTTCGCCGCATCTCCGGTTCTGGGAATCTCTGGATCAGCGAAGTTGTGCTGTCGTACAGCGACCGGCCTTTCCATGTCGTCAGCATCATGGAGTTCGAAGACGGCAAAGTGGTACGGGAAACCCAGTATTTCGGAGAACCATTCGAGCCTGGCGCATCTCGCAGGCAACTGACCGAGAGGATGGAGTAACCCGAAGAGCTTAGGTCGACGGCGAGTGGAGACTGTTCATCCCCACAGATGCAAACCTATCGCGCTGAGCTCTGGTGGTGAAGTAAAGCGACCTGTCGGCGTTGCCAGCCATCTCATGGTTCATCGTGTCCACTGTAAGGGTGGACACCTCGCGAGTGCGCTGGGCACGGCCTGCGCATCCGATGCTATCGAGTTCCATGACCAGCGTCGGACTCAGTGGTAGCCGGCCTGTATGCTGTTCGATTCGACTGAGATGATCGGTGTCTAGAAGGATCACGGGCGCGTCGCTATTGATGAAGGTCTCGGATTGGCGTGTAAAGCTGAAAGAAAGCCTGCAGCCTCGAGCCGAGATGTCCGCGGCCATGGCAAGCGAATTGATTAGTAGATGCACGGTGCAAAATTCGATTGCTTGTCGCCTGGTCAACTCCGTTGGGCCATGATCAAGTTGCGCAAAATGTGCCAACATGAGCTTACGAGACTTCGACGTGCGCATCATCTGTATGCAGTAGAACATCACTAGGCTGTCGAAAGTCTCGTTCTCGAAGCCGTGCGGCGGAGGATGATTCTCTCTAACGGCTTTTAAGGCAAAGGCGATCTTTCCTTCGAATTGTCCATAGAGATCCTCCAGAAAATCTGACTCTTTGTTTTCATAGTCATAGTCCTTCATGAAATCCAAAAATGCCAGCATAGTTCGATATGCGTTGTTGCCGCCGCCTCTGTTTGCCTTGTCTCGGAATGAGTAATTCAGAAGGGCCAGGACTGTTGAATCGAAGCTGAAGTTATTGAAGCCGTTTTCCGCACCAACAGAGTTCCTCCCCGTCGGATCGAACGGCTTCCCAGTCCACCGATTTAGAGCATAGATTCGCCCTTCTGGCTGTCGCCAGGCGTCGATATAGTCATCATGGACGTAGTGGTGGGCCTTTTTCTTCTTTGTCGCTGTCATGTCGATACCAGTGTAAATAGTGCAGAGCAGAACGCGTCCGTCACCAACGCTAGTGCAAGCCTGCCAGCTTAGGCCCTCTTAGGATAGCCAGAACTAACCACAACGACCACCGTGTGCCTTCCCGGCTCAGCCAACCAGCATGTCAAACACAGAAGCCACCCTAAAGACTGCGAACGATTCTGGATTTCCGCTCCAGATCGCTATCGAAAATCAGATTCGTCAAACCTCGACCGAACACGGGTGGTCTGTTCGCTACTCCGAGCACTCTTGGTCAAATGGGCCGGGCGGTCAGTCAGGATTCATAGACATGGTGCTGCAGGACGAGCACAAGTCGACGCATGCGGTTGTGGAGTGCAAGCGGTTTCGTGAGGCTGAGTGGGTGTTCCTGCACACGGACGGTCGGGCACCTCCCGCACGAACCGCCAAAGGCTGGGTATCGCACTACGAGCAAGGTCGATTCGCTCGCTTTGATTGGGCTGAACTTGAGCCATATCCTCAGTCGGTTGAGGCCGGGTTCTGCGCCATCAGGGGCCAGTCCGCGAACGACAAGTCCAATCTCCTAGAGCGAATCGGGAGCGAACTCATTGTGGCAACCGAGGCGCTCGCCGCAGAGGAGCGTGACCTACGACCTAGCCGCTATGGAAGCATGCGCTTCTACTTTCCGGTGATAGTGACTACCGCCGATCTCAAAGTTGGCACGTTTGACCCGCTCCAGGTTTCGCTCACCGATGGAACAGTCCCGAGCGCCGAGTTCGTGTCGGTGCCGTTCCTTCGTTTTCGCAAACAGCTCTCCACAAGACAGATTCGGCCCACGCCAGAGGATTACGACGGCCCCGGGAGTCTCTCGTACATGAAGGAACACACCGTCTTCGTCGTGCGCGCAGACGCGCTGCCGCGATTTCTCGGAGATCTCTGCGTTCCGCCAGGCGTCGTTCGTCATCTTCAGGCCCAGGTCGCAGACCGGTAAACCTTGATTTCGTGGTGCGGGCGGTCGCATTTCGCAATGTGTTCAGTACCGTGCACAATACGGCCATGCCAAACATCGCAAATGTTCTAAAGGCCGAAATCACTCGACTTGCGCGCAAGGAAGTGCGCGATGAAGTTGATGGTTTGCGGAAAACGTCTGCCGCGCAACGCTCTGAGATCGCAGCACTGAAGCGCCGTCTTCAGGCGCTGGAGGGTGCAATCAAGCGACTTGATAAGGCGCAAAAAGCTGCACCAACCCCCCGACAGGCGGATGTGGTCGACGATGGCACTGCGAGCGGCCTTCGCTTTCGTGCGTCGGGGATGGCCGCGAACCGCAAGCGACTTGGCCTATCCGCAGCGGATTTCGGACTCCTTGTTGGCGCGACTGGTCAGTCCATCTACGCCTGGGAGACGGGCAAAGCGAAGCCGCGCCAGCAAGCGGTGAACGCGATCGCGTCTCTGCGCGGCATCGGCAAGCGTGAGGTGGCAGAGCGACTGTCTGCGTTGAAGACCGTCTGAAGCCGACTCGCGTGCGAGAAGTACGTTCGGACTCACCGAAAAGCTCATCCACGGCAAGAACGAAGCTGAAACGCTAACGGAAATCCCGACTAGAAGTCGACTCCGCCAGACGCCCCAGTAGGGGCGTCAAGTCTTCCAGCTTGCCGGCGATGAGATTGCAGACCTCGCCCTCCCGCTGCCACGTGCCGTAGACCGCGAGCAGCCGAGAGCCGAGCAGTACTGGCCGCTGAGCGTCCCGCACCCGCTTCCACACGATGATCTGGACGACGCCGGTCTCGTCCTCGAGCGAGACGAACACAGTGCCGTTCGCTGTATCTGGTTGCTGCCTGAGCGTGACGATGCCGCAGGTGCGTACCAGTCGCCCGTTCGGGACCTCGCGCAGTTGCTCGGCCGTCAGCAGCCGTCGGCCCTCCAGAAGAGGGCGGAGCAAGGCGAGTGGATGGCGGCGCAGCGTGAGCCCAGTCGTGGAATAGTCGAACACGATGTCCTCGCCCTCGGGAGCGGCGGGGAGCTCGAAGAGGTCTTCGTTGACGGGCGCCTGCCTGAGCAACTGCGGAGGGCGTCGCAGTGCCGAAGCCTCCCAGACCTGATTGCGACGGTGCCCGCTGAGACGCCTGAGCGCATCGGCGCCGGCGAGCAGCTCCATTTCGTGCTGCTCCAACTCAGCCCGGATGGAGAGGTCTTCTGCGTTTTCAAACTGACCCTCACTGCGGGCCGCCATCAAGCGGTCGACGGATGCCTGTCTAAGCCCGCTGATCATGCGCAGTCCTAGCCGAACGCACGGATAGTGGGGAAGGTTCTCCAGCGTGCAGTCCCAATCGCTTCGCGTCACGTCCACGGGCCGCACCTCGACGTCGTGTCGCTTGGCGTCCTGAACCAACTGTGATGCGGAGTAAAAGCCAAGCGGCTGTGAGTTCAGCATCGCCGCCAGAAACTCTGCGGGATGGTGATGCTTGATCCAGCAACTGGCGTAGACGAGAAGGGCGAACGACGCCGCGTGGCTTTCTGGAAAGCCGTACTCAGAAAAGCCATGGATCTGCGCGAAGATGGTCTCGGCAAACTCCTTGGTGTACCCGCGTTCGAGCATACCGTTGACGATCTTGTCGTAGTACTTGTCGAGGCCACCTTTACGCCGCCAGGCGGCCATCGCGCGACGAAGTCCATCGGCCTCCCCAGCCGTGAAGCCCGCCGCAACCATGGCTATCTGCATCACCTGCTCTTGGAAGATGGGCACGCCAAGCGTTCGCTCGAGCACTCCCTTGAGCGCCTCGCTCGGGTAAGACACTGGCTCCTTGCCTTGCCTGCGATTCAGATAGGGATGCACCATCCCGCCAACGATCGGGCCCGGTCTGACGATGGCGACCTCGATGACCAAGTCATAAAACTTCGTCGGAAGCATGCGCGGCAACATGCTCATCTGGGCGCGGCTCTCGATTTGGAAGACTCCAACTGTGTCGCCCTTCCCAATCATCCCGTAGGTCGACGTGCACTCAGCCGGAATGTCCTGCACTTCGAAGGTGTAGCCTTTTCGGTCGCTGATGAAGGCAAGCGACTTTCTGATGGCTGTCAACATGCCGAGTGCCAGCACGTCGACTTTGAGCAATCCTAGGGCGTCAAGGTCATCCTTATCCCATTGAATCACGGTGCGGTCGACCATCGACGCGTTCTCTATGGGCACCATGCGTAAAAGCGGGCCCGAGGTGAGCACGAAGCCCCCGGTGTGTTGAGACAGGTGGCGCGGGAACCCCATGATCTCGCCCACGAGCCGCATCAGCTGTTTGACCGCAAGGTCGTTCGCGTCGAGTCCCGCTGCGGTCAAATGCCCTTCGCTGACAGCTTTGCCATCCCACCACTGATGGCTGCCCGCGAGCATGTCCACAACCTCCGCGGAAAAGCCCAGCGCCTTGCCGACGTCTCGCACTGCAGACTTCGGCCGGTAGCTGATGACTGTGGCAGTCAGCGCCGCGCGGTCGCGGCCGTAGCGCTGGTAGAGATACTGGATGACCTCTTCGCGTCGCTCATGTTCAAAATCAACGTCTATGTCTGGCGGCTCGTTGCGCTCCTTGGAGATGAAGCGTTCAAAGAGCACGGACATGCGAGCCGGATCCACCTCGGTGATGCCCAGGCAGTAGCACACGACCGAATTGGCGGCTGACCCGCGTCCCTGACAGAGGATGTGCCTCGAGCGAGCGAAGGCAACGATGTCCCCTACAGTCAGGAAATAGTGCTCGTAGCCCAACTCTGAGACCAAGTCCAACTCGTGCTCGATTTGAGCCTGCACCTTCGCAGGCATCCCCTGCGGCCAGCGGCGTCCCGCCCCTTGGTACGTAAGCTTGCGCAGGTAGCTGCTTGGCGTCTCTCCTTCGGGGATGACCTCTGAGGGATATTGATAGCGCAGTTCGTCGAGCGACACATCGCAACGTTCAACAACGCGCAGCGTCTCTTCGAGCAGTTCCTCAGGGTAGGTCTGCGCCAGCCGAAGTCGGGTCCGCAGATGCTGTTCAGCGTTGAGTTGCAGCTCGAAACCACACTCTGTCAGAGGCTTGCTGACGCGGGTTGCGGTGAGCACATCCTGAAGGGGCTTACGTGATCGCACATGCATGACAACGTCGCCCGCAGCCACCAGTGGAATAGCGGTAAGTTCACTGGCTTGTCGTAGCTGGTGCATCCACAGCTCATCGTCCAGCTGCCTCAGCATGGAGACCGCGAGCCAGCATTTGCCGGTGAAGTGGGAGAGCAGCCATTGGCACGTCGTCAACAACTGCGTTGGCGTCGACGCACGTTCCGGTGCGGCCAGAACAACGCAGTCAGTCAGCTCAGCGCCGGAGACTTCGTCGAGCTCTAACGCATAGGTGCCCTTCTCGGAGTAACGCCTGAGCTTGGTGATGAACTGGCTCAGGTTGCCATACCCGTTCAGGTTGCAGGCCAGAACGATAAGCGTGAAGGGGTGGTCGCACTGCACCTTGAACTGCGCGCCCAGCAGTAGCTTGAGCCCAATTTCCTTGGCTGCACCGTGCGCGCGGACGACACCGGCCATCGAGCACTCGTCGGTGAGCGCGAGGGCGCTGTAGCCGAGCTGGCGTGCACGAGCGACGAGTTCCTCCGGACGGCTGGCACCGTAGAGGAACGAGAAGTTCGAGCTGCACCAGAGTTCGGCGTAGGGCGGAATCGTGTACACGGCGTACCCACGAAATCAAGCGAAGGTGCCGTGCAAGAACCAAGCGGTCTCATCTTTGGCGAGGCGTTCCTGGTAGATCCACAAGACTCCGGCATGCTCGCTCAACGCGACCCAGTAGTCACGCTGCACGTTGTTGGCCGTCGAGCCTTCGTCGGTGCGGTGCCACCATCCTCCTTCGACACGGTGCGGGCCCGTCAGGAGCTGCAACGGGCCTTGGTACATCGGGCGGTTTTTGGCCGTGTGCAGGCGAAGCGGTTCAGGTAGCACGAACGCGGGCTGCGGCGTGCGGGTGACCAGGCGACGCTTCTTGGGAAGCTTTTCCGGTGCAGGCTGCCAGACCTGAGCCCACTCGAGGCGATGGTCTTCGCACAACACCGGGCGCAGGACGTTCTCCGGCCCGATGCGCGCGGCGATCCGCTCCAGGACAAGCGCCAGCGACTCGCCTTCCTCTTCCGCATCGGGAAGCAAAGAGCCGCTTTTCTCTTCGAGAGGTACGACGTCGAGGGCCTCGAGTTCGAGGTCGCCGACCGCGGCTAGCAACTGCGTTTTGGCCAGGTTCTCGGCAAGGAGGCGGCAAAGGTGTTCGATGTCTCGCGTGGCGGCCGCCGTGCGAATCGTCATCTCGCCCCCGGTACCCGCGTCTTTCGAGCGCATGCAGTCATGGGCCCATCGCAGCACGAAGGCGGATGTCCCGCAGTGACGCGCCGTCAGCCATCCGGTCATCTGTAGCAAGAGGCGCCTAGCGCCGAAAAGGAGAGCTGGCGCCAGGTCAACGCGAGCCATCAACTCGAGGCGAGACTTGAACGTCTCTGCCGGCAAGATCCACTCGTGCGCCTCCGGCTGCTCTCCGTACGCTTGGTCGAGCGCGAACAGTAGCTCCTTGTCGAATCGCCGGCTGATGCCACCTCTGGGGAGCGCACGGATATCGCCCAGCGTCTTGCAGCCAAGATGGGACAGTGTCGTCAGGTGTGGTTTGACGGCCGAGAGCGCGAGCAGGTGGAGCGAGTCGAGCAACTCAGGAAGCGGCTTCCTGAAGCCGTTCTCGATGCCGGCGCGCCCGAGCGCGAGTGCGCCCAGGCTAGTGGCTGCCCACGCGAGGAACATCACCCCCAGCTCTGTGCCCTCGGCGTGGACGCGATCGCGTAGGGCGCGTCTGCCTCGGAAGAGCCGAACGCTCGCCTCCACTTCGATGACAACGGCTTCGTCGACGATGGCGACTCGAGGGGTGAACTGCTGGGCCCAAGCTGCCAATCCGAGAAGGTCATTGCGAGACGGAAGCGCGTCGTCGGTGACTGGCAATAACAGTGCTGCCCACAGCATCTGCGGCCTCTTGTTGGACGGACGTACGGGAAATGAGGCGACTAGGACGACTCATCCGAGGGGTGAGGACTGTAGACAGCGTTCCGGGAATCGCGGACAGGTGAAGCACGCCTTCGTGCACGGGCCCGCGGCGTTTAAGGATGTGGAGGTCGAGCTCCCAATCTGCGCCCAGGGCAGCAGCCACACGAAGGGGAGCCGCGGAGGCCTCGTGCTGCGCCGCTGTAGGGCGACAAAGAAACACCGGAGCGGCCGATTGGGCGCAGACTTGGAGACGGCGAATCTGCTCGGGCCTGGCCTGGGGAAGCCAGGAGATGAGAGCGCCGAACGAGCCGCTTTTGATCAGCTGCTCGGTGCACCAGAGGCGCCGTGCGGGCGTGTCGGTGCGAATCCACACAAGACGTCGCTCATCAATGCCGGCCTGGACGAAGCCTGCCGCCTGTAGTTCTCGGGGCGGCCCGATGAGGATGATGTCCTTGTCACTTATGAGCCGCAGCGAAGGTGCCAACAAGCGCAACTCCAGTACGCCCGGTTGAGGTTGCAGCAACTCGGTGATGGAACGGCAAGGCCAGCCGGCGCCCGGCAGCTCGGCGTCCAACGTCGGATAGCCGCTAGTGATGGTGGAGACAACCGGGTCGCTGAGCTCGTTCGCGCGCCACAGGGCATCCACGACGCGCTGGGGTAGGGCCTCGCGAGCCGATTGCGGGCGCGCCAAGGCGCTTTCGGGCTGTGGCGAAGGGTGTGGTGGCGGCGGAGGCAAAGCTCCGCCCTGCCGGGCGATCTGGGCGTTCATCTGGGCGCAACGAAAACTGTATAAAACAACAGTATCACGCGGCATGCCCGGTGTCGACGGGATAGCGGACGCTCAGTCGGGTTTAGCGGGGTTTCTGCATAGCTGCCGTTGTAGAGCTGCCCAAGCTCATCTGGCGAGCCAGCACCCGTTCGCTGTGCAACGGTCTGAGGTTGTACTGCCTGCACAGCCGTTGCGCGGTGAACCGCTCGTGGCGCTGCCTAGCGCGGATCTGGCGCGCCAGAAAGCTCGGCTCGCCAGTGAAGCTGAAGCAGCACGCTATCGGGCTCGTCGACGCGAAGTTCATGCTGCAGCACCGTCCCATCCGGGCGTTGTTCGAAGACGAGGCGGTCGAACCAGCTGAGAGGCACAACGTATACGCCGTCGTCCAGGGTTTTCATGTCGTAGACGAGTGCGTCGTTGACTGTTCGATTGGCGAACGGGCCCTCGGTACCCTGACGCGTCCCGAACTCGACTCCGTGAGGCGGTGCAGAGCGGCCCTCAACCTGCCAGTGCATCTGGTTCACCGCGTGCCCGCGTCGACCGTGTGGAACAAGAACAACCGGCGTACCGCCTGACCAACGCTCGGCGCGAATAGCCGCGGCAAGGTTCAACAGTAACTCCCCTCCTACAGCACCGCTGACGGGCTTGATGGCCAAGATCTCGATTGCGTCGTTGATGGCCAATTGCAGGGTTCCCCACGCTATCTGCCGAGCCCATTGCTGGATGTCTGCCGGACGAAACCTTTCCTCGGTAGGCGCGAGGAAATCCGCCTTGGCATAGCGACGCCATTGCTCCGTACACGTCTGGCCGGTTGTGGCCAGAGCTCCCGCCGCCGTCCGAACGTGACCATTCCAGGCCTTGCCGTCTGTCGGGTTCAGGAGTTCGGCCTGTAGACGGTCGAGGAGGGTTCTCGCAGCATCCGGCGGTACAACGACCTTGAGCAGCTCAGCATCGATTTTCTCCCCGAGCACCCGCTGCAGATGGTTCAGCTTGCGGCGCCAGGTCAGAAGTGGCGAGATCGGACGACTCGGCAGCCCGAAGCCTGCGCGCACAGTCGCTGCGGCAATTTGCAGATCCCTCCTCAGAGGCGGCTGCACCTCGGCCTGAAGCAGCGAGAGTACCTGCGACAAGGAACGCGCGGTGTCCAGTTCTCGTGCATGTCGCACCAGAGCCGACGCATCGGTGAGCACGAGCCTGCCCGCGTTGGTCGACGCAAGCAGCAAGACCATGAATTGTTTTGCCAGCGACTCAGGGTTGGTTGCGTATCCGTGGCCGGTGTAGGTCCAACCAAAAATGACGTTGCCGTCCTTGCCGGTACGCAGTATTCGTGTGATGAGGGAAGAGGCTTGCGAGCGCGAATACGGGGATAGACAGCACAGTCTCAGGTACGTATTCAAGAGCAGGTCGGCGTCCAGCATGCTCCCCGCGTCTGCCGAGGGCCCCGGCTGGAAGAAGGTGAGGCTCAGCGCATGACCCGCAACTCTGTGGGCAAGCTCTTGAAACCTCCCATGCACCTCGTCACGCAGGAGAAGCAGTGCGATCGTAAATCGCACGAACTCCCAATGACGCTGGAGGTTTACCCACAGAACTTGGATAGCCGTGTCCAGATCCGCTTCGCCGCGGATGGCTGCGGAGACTCGCTCGTGCGCCTTTGGCCACGATAGATCCAACTCTGCGATGTTGACCGCAGGCATGTCAGCTCCGTAGTCCAGGCCCCGAGACCCGTATTCGTACGCGCGGTCGGTTAGCCAGTGGCTCAAGCAGTCACAGTACCACTCAGATGCGACCCTGTCGCCGCGGCGCACTGCGCGAACCAACAGCCTGGCGCACATATCGGCATGCGTCATCCAGGTCACGGTGGCTCGCAGACGCATTGCCCAACGAGTGTCGTCTTCGGCTCCCTTTTCGTCGTACGGAACCGCCGAGACGTTCAGGCCGTTGACGACAGACGTGATGGCGTCTGTGTAACGGAAGCTGTGGGTTCTGGAAGCAAGGCTCCCGTTCTCGCGAACTCAGCTTGTGATCGGTGAGCTTCGCGTGTCCACCACGTACCGAGGAAGTGGTCGATGAGCTCAAATTGCTCGAGGATGTCGTAGGTCATCCGCGCGTCCAGAGGACTTGCGCGCCTGATCAGTTCGGCTGGGAGCTTGCACAGGTCGCGCCATAGAACCTGGTTGGCGGAAATCTTGTTCGCAGCTGCCTCGAAGAGCGACCGATAGGGGTCGAGCCAGTGGTCACCGACGCCACGATGTCCTGCGGACCAGGGGGCAGGAGAGCTTGCGAGATTCGTCTGTTGGTCCGTGTTCGAGTTGGCCAGAAACGCCTCATGCAGCCGGCGCAGTTTCTTGAAAGCGCGGGCCGCCTCGTCGAACCTACCTTGCTCCAGCTGTGACTGCGCCTCACTGGCCAGCTCTTCCAGCAGGCCCTTGGTGGTACCGTTGAACGTTCGGCGACGTGGCGTTGCGAAAACGTAAGCGCGAAGCAGGTCGCGACGCTCCCGACTTGTAAGGCTTGGCCCGTGGGTGACGCGTGCGATGTGGGCATGGCCGGTGTATTCCCCCCAGAAGGACGGCAGAAGTTCCAGGGTCGGCGGCTGTCGTCGGGCTCCTTGCTCGACGTCATGGGACTCAGCACGTTTTGCCCAGGATCTGGCCACTCTGTCTACAAGGAAGAGGTCGACATCCACCAGCCTGTTCATGCCGGAGAGCTTCCGAGACACGGCCGGCTCACCCGAATTGAGTGCCATCGCCCGAATGAGCGGCTCCATCTTGCCACCACGATATTCGCCCCTGGTTGGGCTACCAGCCTCGTAGAGAGCCGCCGTCGCGGCCTCCTCGAGGTCGGACCAAAGGATGTAGCCCAACGACAGGCGCCTATAGGTTCGTTCGCCCACGTCCTCCTCGACGTAACGTACGGTCTTGACCAGAAAGTAGCCGGTCATGCCGATGTTGGCCAGCAGCCAGAGACCGTCGAACACCGCACCGAAAAGGAACAAGTCATGCGGCACGTAGTACGAGGCGAGATACTGCGCCGACAGCGTCAGCAAAAGTAGCAAGGAACTCGTCCCGGCCGGAAGCACCGCCGACTCGCGCATGTAGAACGCCAGCGCGAATTTCGACGATGCGCGTCGCTGCAGCAGGATCGGCACGAAGGTCAGAACGATTGGATAGACGAGCGCGATGAGAGTCGCCTGGACGCTCCAGATGGCCCCGAAAAATGCTGCATGCGTGTAGTCGTCGGGCAGGTCAGGAAGCGGGATCGTCACCCATTCGGGGTACGGCGCAGGCAAGAAGGCCAAAGCCAGGATGGTGCTGCTGAGGCCAACCAACGTCGCAAAGACAATTGGGTGGGAGCCACCCCAGAGCACCGCGCCTGCGAACCATCCTGGGTAGTCGTTGTCGGCGGCATGCTGGCGCCGTGTCTTCGCGACGCGTGCGGCTGCCAACGAAGCTATGGAGCGCGACGACTCGAGCTTCTCGACGCCGGTCTGGCGTCCGCGGATGTGCAAGACACCTGCAGATGCCGCTCGTGCGACCCGCCGGAATAGTTTCATGCCGCTCACTCCCACGTTCATTTTCAGAGATTGTCGCGTAGGCACTCACCGGCGGTTCGGCGGGTCTTGCCGCTAAGACAGTCAGCAGCGCAGGCGTGAACGATTTTTGCGAGAGAAGCGCTAAGCGGCTCGAGAGCAACAACGCGGTAGAGGCTGACATGCTGTTCCTCGCGAAACGTCTACCTCATGCTTCGCGGGCTCCGTCCGCGACCCGGCGTCACGCGTCCGCTGGAGGGTGAGATGTGTCTGACAGAGGGCTCGCCGTCCGCTTGATACGAGCGTCTGTGAGTCCGCGCCTGTCCTTGTCTATGGCCCACACACCGGCGTACATGATTTCGTCGACGTCTGTCATCGCGATCGGGAAGACTTTGAACGTCGCTTCGTCGCGCACTAGGCTGTCTGGTGTCGTCATCTTCTCGTTAAAAAAATCGACCACGAAGCCGCCGAAGATGTAGCGAAAGCGAATCGTCGAGCCGGCCGCCGTTCCGGTAGGCTTCAGAAGGAACTGTTCGAACTGCAAAACTCGTTGCGTGTCCACGATCGCGCGCAAGAGAATGTGCCATTTGCCGACCGCGCGCGTCGAACCCGCAAGCAATGCCAATCGCAAGGCCTCGTTGTCGGTGGTGGAAAGCTTCACAGACTCGAACGGGTCGAGCGTGCTGACCGACGAGCGCCAGAGGATGGAAAGCAGGAAAGTTCTGAACGAGTCGTAGTCGAAGTCCGGAAGCTCGACGACTGGCGCGCCTTCAGTGATCGCCTGATTGACCGAACGCATACGAGCTATCCACCGGGTCTCCAGAGCACTGAACCTGCCTTCACATGTCTCGCAAAGCAGCCTCTCGTACCAGCTGTCCTGTGTGAGGCGCACTCGGGCGTCCGGTTCCAGCTGGAAACTGACCAGCTTGCCCTCAACGTTCTTCATGGACCTGAAGTAAGCGTTGGGGACGATGTGAGACTTCTTGAGCTCTCTCACGTTCTGGCAGAGCGCGCAGGGGGGCGGCGATGCTCGTGGCGGCGGTATTGACGGTGCGAGGATGTCAGACATGTGGACGCTGCGCGTCAGCTAGAAGCTCGAGACAAAGCCGGAAAGGCTCGAAACGCATGCGCATGCCGCGGCTATGGCGCTCCAACTTGCGGCGATCGCGTTCAACCGGCCAGCCTCGCTCGCAGCTTTGACGAGTGGGTTTGTGTTGACGTAGGTCATGCCGCCAATCGGCGTGGCGCCATGGAGCGCAGTGGGCATGGGCACCTGAGATGACTTCCACCAGTAGAAGGCGGCTACAGCTGCAGCGACGCCGGAGGCAATGCCGAACGTCCCGGAAAGTACCTGCGAAATTGTCACCACGCGCAGCTCCCTCGCCCTGAATTCACATTGAAGTTTTCGAATCAGTGTCACGTGCAAGGTGCTTGGCACGGAAGAGCTGCCTGCGGCACTTGCCAGAGTCGACAAACTAGCGTACTGTATTAAACAACAGTATACCCGTTGGAAGGACGCACCATGTCGTTCAAGCTCATTCCTCCCCCAGGTCTAGACGTAGATGTCACGAAGGGCGAGCAAGCCGCCGAGGCCGTCTTCGCCGCTCGGGGCACTGCGCCTGAGATCGCCAAGTTCGGCTACGAAGTGGCCTACCGCTACCAGATGAAGCGACGGCATGACCCGCCGACCGAGGAAGAGTTGACGCAGGCGAATATCTTCAGCTTGGCGTGGGCCTCAGGCGTCGAGGCATGCACTGGCTCGCAGAAAAGCGAAGGCTGGCAGTGTGACGTCACCGTTCCCGACGGCGTGTTCGTCCGAGTGCCTGGCGCATCTGTTGAAGCCATCCGACGTGGCATGGAAGCAGCGCGCGAGGTGTTTCGGCGCGAAGGCGTGACGCCGCAGGAAGGCGCGATGGGGCAGCACGAGCAGCTCGTATTCGACGTACATGGCTTCCAAGGGCCGGAGCCCTCCGCTGAGTCGGCGCGCGCCGCTGGCGTTCATTGGGACGCAGAGCAGGCAGCCCTTACCGCGGTTGGGCCGCGTGTGCCTGACAGCGGTCTCTCGATTGAAGGGTTCGACACACCCTACTGGCAAGAGCGATTCAAGACGTCGGAAGTCCTCAACTGGAAAGGCGAGGAAGCGGATCCAATCGCGGCTTGAGTTTCGTTGGTCGCTGGCTGCACAAGTCGGCAGATTTGAGAGCCCGTACCATAGCTGGTCGGGCTCTTCGCGTTTGAGGGTGCCCACCGTCGAATAAGGAATTCGCTGTGTGCAACCTCTACCACGTGGCACCCGAGAACTCGTTAGAACAATACATCCGGCGCCACTTAGGCAAGGTGAAGCTGCCAGACTCCTACCCGCCGCCGAAGCCGGCCGTTGGGCCGTTTGACACGGGGATGTTCCTTACTGCCGATGGAGAAGGCGGTCTTGTAGGTCACATGGGCCAGTGGGGGATGATT
>FTCQ01000104.1_pt1 | contig 14230 bp, 15 predicted proteins | sample 1639821 | NCBI WGS metagenome assembly FTCQ01 (sample SAMEA3914869, study PRJEB12502) | metagenome | biome: forest; material: soil | place: USA | collected 2012-03-12 | depth 0.1 m | reverse complement strand
CGACCTCTGCCTCGAAGTTCAAGGTCAGCCGGTTGTGCTCGGCAATGAGCTCCTTGAGCCGCGCGAACGCGGTCTGTCCCAGCGCGGCGCCGACGACCGCCATGCCGGTGTAAACGCCGCGAAAGATGGTCTCCCACGCGCCGACGGGCGCCTCGTCGGGCTTGAGGTTGGTGATGAAGGGCGCCAACTCCATGCTCTTGAACGGCTCGTCCCGCTTGGCTTGAAGCGCCCGAAGCAGCACATCCAGCGCCGACGATGTCATGCTCGATTGGCTGTTGAGGGAACTGATCGCCTCCTCGTAGGCCGGGCGCAAATCGGCGTACAGCGCTTCCTTCGGAGGAATGCGCACCGACTTCTGAAAGTCCCGCGCCGCGGTGACTTCGGCGATCAACTGCCCGAGTTCGGACCGAAATCGCTTGAATTCGTCGTTGAAGTGGTCCTCCAACTGCTGGACGCGTTCGGGCCGCAGCGGGCCTCCGCAGAACTCACACTTGCCCGTGGCGTTCTTCCCGGTGTGCAGCGCGAGGCCGGCACTGACCCAGGTGGCAAGACCCGGGTTGCTGGCAAGGCGGTCAACCACCTTCGAGACGACCGAACGCTGCAGTGCCGTCCGCGTCTTGTTAGTCAGGTCGGCCAGATCGGGGAAGGCCATCGACGGCTCCTCGACGGTCTCCATGATGGTGCTGTCCTTGGCCGTGAGGTGCTTCTTGCGGACGCGCTCTGACAGCTTGGTGGGTGCCGGGGTGGCCTGCGCGAGGCCCGCGATGTCCGACCTGAAGTTGCCGGCGTTGTAGTTGTTGTACGGCCCCCCGCCAGCGACGGTCAGGAGGTTCTTGATGCCCTTGGCCTCTTCGGCGCAGAACGACTCATACGCTGCGCTGGCCGTGCCCTCGTCCCGGCGGTGCTTGCCCGCCTCGCCGAGCGTTGCGTCGAGGTCGAGCGTGAGCTGCTCGATCTGCTTTTGCTTCTCGACACTGTCCTCGCCGAGGAAGAACACCGGGGGCAACTGCTGACCGGCCGACTCGAAGACGCTTCGGTCGACCGTGTCCCGGTTGAAGACCCGCATGGCGGGAAGCGGCGCCGTGCCGAAATCAGCGCCCTTGACGATTGCTTGGTCGATGAGCACCTGGATCTGGCCCTCGGAGAGTGGCTGCTTGCGCTGGAGGTACCGGAAGATGGTGGACAGCGACGTCTTGCCCGCCCCGTTCCATCCGTAGATGACGTTATAGCGGCTGAAGTCTTCAAGGCCCGCCGCAGGCCAGCTGAAGTCCCGAAAAATGCGATAGCCGTGGGCCTTCGCAAGACGTGCAATCCTCATCTGATCTCCCCTGTTGGCTGTCTCGCGCCGGGGCATCTCCCACGCCGGGGACGCTCTCGTGCAGCGGAGCCGTTCCTTGACGGCGGTCCAGTCACCCGCTCGCTTGGGACGTTCGGAACCGATTGTCCCCCGGTCGTGACGCGGCGTTCGTGTTCGACGAACAGTTAAACGCCGCACGGATGAAAGTCATCGATCGTCTGGAGGAACGCGCCCAGCAGGTGAGCTTGCCTGCCCTCGAATTCAGCCCGTTCGAGTTTAAGCAGATGAAAGCGTCGCCGTTGGTTGGCTGCTGGTTGCGCAACAGGTTCCACAACTCGATTCGAGAGATCTCCGTGCACACGGCGTGCACCGCGCTTCAGAACTACGCGGGCGGGGTAACCCGGTTGAAGCCGATTCGGACCGCTTGAGGACACGGCCGCTCGCACAGCTTGGAGCATCGGTCTCATTCCACCCGTCAAGGGCGGCGGGGGCGACTGACTTCGTTCATGGCAAGCCAGCGCATCACGTCCAGCTGAGATATTCTCGGGCGCGTTGCCTTCCTCGACCCAAGCCTCCGGTCCCAGAGCCACCGGGCCTGTCAGCTCGACAATTCGATACGAGATGCGCCATCCATCATCGAGCAGCGTAGCGTCGCTGCAGGTACCTTTCTTCCTGCAGCGCGGCGGCGAGATGGGTGAGGTCATCCGGCTTCACGATTGGACCAGCACGTCACTGGGCGAGCCGCGTACGTGGCCTGCCGCGCTTATAACGTTGACTGGCGTGATGTTGACGTCGGCTCAGCCAATGTTCATATCGTGGGGCCCGGAGCGCCTCCTTCTCTATAACGACGCCTATGCGCCGATCTTGGGTGAACGCCATCCAAGCGCCGTTGGCCGGCCATTCTTCGACGTCTGGCCCGAGGTGATCGATGAAGTTGGTCGCCAGTTCGACCAAGTCTTCCAAGGCGATCCCGTCAGCATGGATGACATCGAGGTTGCGCTTCAGCGACCAGGCAGACCAAGCGAATCACATTTCTCGTTCTCGTACTCGCCGGTTCGAGACGCGACGGGTGAAGTGCAGGCGCTGTTTGGTGTCTGCAACGAGATCACCGAGCATGTTCTTGCCCGCCGACGAGAGGGCCAGTTGGAATTCCGTAGCCGCCTGGTGGAGGTGCTACGTCCGCTTTCGGACCCAGTAGACGTACAGTCAGAGGCAAGCCGTATCCTGGGTCAGTACCTGGGTGCCAACCGAGTCGTGTACTTCGAGATCCGTGGAGACGACTACGTCATCGAGCGCGACTTCGTCTCGAACGTCATGCCGCTGGCCGGCCGCTACCCGGTCTCCTCGTTCGGCGAGGAACTCCTGGCCAATCTTCTGGCAGGGCGCACGGTTGTGGAAGTAGATGCGACAACCAAGCCTGGCCGTCCCGAGAGCGCGCGTGACTCGTTCGCGGCTATCCAGGTTCGGGGGCACGTGGACGTCCCTCTGGTCAAAGGCGGCGAATTCGTCGCCGGGATGACGGTCCACTTCAGTGAAGCCCGCAACTGGAGTCCTGACGAAGTCGCATTGATTGAAGACACTGCTGAGCGGACCTGGGCTGCTATCCACCGCGTGAGAGCGCAGGCCGCGCTTCAAGCCAGCGAGGAGCGATTCGCGTTCGTCCGGCGCAGCAGCGGTGTCGGGTTCTGGTATTGCGACCTGCCGTTTGACGTCCTCGAGTGGGATGACCTTGTTAAGCGCCACTTCCACTTGGATCCAGACGCAGTCGTTACGATCGAAACTTTCTACGAACGAATTCACCCTGACGATCGCGAGCCGACGCGGGCAGCCATCCAGCAGAGCATTGATGGCCATTCGCCCTACGACACGGTCTACAGGACGGTGCATCCTAAGGCGGGCGCCGTACGGTGGATACGCGCCGTTGGCCGAACTTTCTACCAATCGGATGGAAGCCCGAGCCGCTTCGATGGCATGACGTTAGATGTCACCGAGCAGAAGCTAGCGGAGGCGAGTCTGCGAGAAGCTGGCCGTCACAAGGACGAGTTCCTGGCCACCTTGGCGCACGAACTTCGGAACCCGTTGGCGCCGTTGCGAAACGGACTGCAGGTACTGCGCATTGGTGCAGCAGACGCTGAGGTTGTGGGTCGAGCTCGCGAGATGATGGAGAGACAGGTCGACACGATGGTTCGACTAGTCGACGACCTGTTGGACGTCGCTCGCATCTCTGGCGGAAAGGTGGAGCTTCGGCGCCAAATACAGTCGTTGCAGACGGTGGTCGCACGCGCGGTAGAGACCGCAATGCCAGCAATCGAGGCGCATCGCCACACGCTAACGGTGAATGCCGGGACAGAGCCGATCGTGGTCGATATCGACAGCGCACGGATGACGCAGGTTCTGGCCAACTTGATTGGAAACGCCGCGAAATACACCCCCGCCGACGGGCTCGTGACGGTGGAAGCGTCAATCGATGGGGACGAGGCCGTAGCATCCGTCTCGGACAATGGCGTCGGAATTCCAGAGGCCGCCCTATACCGCGTATTCGACATGTTCTCGCAGGTTGGAGATACGCGCTCAATGGCGCAAGGCGGACTGGGCATCGGCCTGTTCTTGTCTAAGAAGATTGTCGATCTTCACGGCGGGCGGTTGATTGCGCAGAGCGGCGGGGTGGGCAAGGGCAGCACTTTCACTGTACGTTTACCGCTGGCTGGGTTTGAGCCTCTCGTGCAGGCCCCACCAGTCGATGCCAGCGCCTCAGTACCGACAAGACTTCTGCGAATCCTCATCGTCGACGACAACCTGGACGCAGGAGACAGCCTTGCACTCCGCCTGTCGCTCGATGGCCATCAAACGCGGGTTGCTCGCGATGGCATCAGTGGACTCAAAGCGGCGCGAGAGTTTCGTCCACATGTAGCGTTTCTCGACATCGGCATGCCAGGGATGAACGGCTACGAGTTGGCGCAGGCGCTTCGCGCCGACGAGACTCAACATCGCCCTGTCTTGGTTGCTCTGACCGGGTGGGGCGCGGAGTCGGACGTAGAAAGGGCTGCGGCCGCGGGCTTCGACAAGCATCTGACAAAGCCTGCCAGCGCCCTTGATGTCGATGCGATTTTGCGAGGCGCAGATGCTCAACTTGCACGCTCGTAGCTGGCAAGGCCAGAAGTAGTGTTGCCTCATCTCGACAGCTGGGGATCAAGCGTGGCGTACGCTTGGTGGGCTGGCTACTGCTGTCTGCCTGTTACCAACTCCACACTTCACGAATCGTCAACCATGGCCTTCGATTGCGGCGGTTTCAAGCGTGACGCTGTGAAATGTTGGACTCATGGCCAATCTGCCTCAGCGGACACCATTGCGGGACGCTACGCTACTGGTCTGGTCTGCTATAGAAGCCAGGACATCGTTAAGCGGCCGCAAGCATAGAAGCCGCGGCCATTCTGGGCATTGGCAACAACGTCGAAGATGGGCGTGCAGACTACGAATGAACAGTCGAGTCGAAAACGTTCACACCGCAGGAGGGTAGTTGGAGGGAAACAGAGCCCGCTTCGTCTCGTCGTCATTGACCTTCTTGAAGTCGTGGTCCTTGCCGACAGCCTTGGCGCGCGCTACTGCGGGTCGGGCGTTGATCGTCTCGAGGAGGCGCTTGAGGTTGGGAAACGCGGCGAGAGGGTCGTCTGTGCCCTTCATCACTCGTACTGCGCGCTCCAACCATCCCCAGGCAGAGATATCGGCGATGGTGTACGTGTCACCGACGATGTACTGGCGTCCCTCCAGATGGTCATCGAGCACTTTGTAGTGGCGCTCGGCCTCGCGGCGATAGCGGTTCACTGCGTAGTCAAGGCCTTCCGGCGCTACGAACTGGAAGTGGACAGCCTGGCCGGAGAACGGGCCAAGACCAGATGCGACGAACATGAGCCAGGAGAGCAGCTCCGGACGGTCCGCGGGTGCACCCGTGAACTGCCCAGTCTTCTCAGCGAGATAGAGCAAGATCGCGGTAGAGTCGAACACCCGCGTGTGAACTCCGCCAGGGCCGTCCGTATCAACGATGGCAGGCACCTTGCCGTTTGGGTTGATGCCCCGAAACGCAGGAAGGTGCTGCTCGCCCTTGCTCGTGTCGACAGCGACAAGCTCATAGGGGAGGCCAAGCTCCTCAAGCAGCAGCGCGACCTTCGCCGGATTCGGTGTAGGGTGGAAATAGAAGCGAATCATCGAAGTCTCCTCAAGGCTTGGAAGGCAAGCTGCGCTATGCACAGGCGGGCGTGCGGCGCAGGAATTGACTGCTGGGACTACCAATAGGCGAATCCACGGGTAGTCTCACGTCTCGCCCGCGGCTCGAGATTGGCGGACTGCGTAGGTACGCGTCCTGAAGCGTCAGCGGAGGTCCGGCTTTCCGATGTAGTGGGTCTTGCTGACGGCCAGCCCGAGGTTGCGCAGGATCCCGTGAGCTGTCGCGACGTGGAAGTAGAAATCCGGCAAGAGAACCTGGGTCAGGTAGACGTGGCCCGACATCACCCCGGAGAGACTGCGAAACTTCAGTTCGACATCGCGCGTGTCGGCGCTCTCGAACTGGTCAGGCCGGACGGAGTCCAGGTAGGCGATCGTCTTTTCGATGCGGATGTCGAGCTCGTCCAGCGTCGCTTCATTGTCGGCGAACGCCGGCGCCGTGGTGTCCGCGAGCCGAGAGACACCGTTCTTTGCCTTGTCGCTGGCGCGTTGAATCTGGCCGGCAAAGGAGAACATGTCGGGCGCTAGGCGAGCGTTGAGGATTTCGGCCTCGTCGATGCCCCTGGCCTTGGCATGCTCGCGAGCGAGTTCGACATACGTCGACAGAACGCTCATGCCCCGGCGAAGCAGCGGGACCGTGAATTGATACATATCGTTTGACATAGCGTAGTTCCTAGGGCAGAGAGGTGCGACCAGTTCTTGTGGCCGCTCGTTTTTAAGAGCTTCAGACGTTGTAGCCACCATCGGCGTCGAGGACGGCGCCGGTGATGTAAGAGGCAGCGGGACTGGCGAGGAAGAGAATGGGTGCCACCACTTCATCAAGGCGCGCGAAACGTTTGACACACAGGTTCTGCAGTAGAGGCTTGATGACATCTCGCATATGCGCATTGATGTCCGTCTCCATGAAGCCCGCGTGGACGACGTTCACGGTAATTCCACGGTCGCACAGGTCTCGCGCCACGCCGCGGGCGTAGCCGTCGATGGCGCCCTTGACCGCAGCCATGTCCGACATGCCGGGGCCGCCCGGCCGCGTTCCCAGATTGGAGCTGACGAACACGAAACGGCCGCCTTCACCCATCACTTTGGAGGCGGCACGCACGATTGCGCGGAAGCCCGTGTTGGCGATTGCCCAAAAGCGGTCGAACTCCGACTCGTCGCGGTCCGGATCGTCTGCAGTCCCGAACCGGTCAATGGTGGCGCTGTTGACCACGATGTCCAGTCGTCCGAATTCGTCGATGACTTGCTTGATCATGGAGGGCGCGGAGCTGGCGTCACCTTGGTCGGCTTGAATTGCGAGACCTCTGACGCCTGCTGCCGTGATTTCGTCGACCACGGCGACCGACTTTGGAATGGACTCGTCCGAAAGGAACGTAAATGCAACGTTCGCTCCCTGGGCTGCGAGCGCCTTTGCAGTGGCTGCGCCAAGCCCTCGGGATCCACCCGTCACCAGGGCAACCTTGCCCGCCAACGGCGTAAGTGCGACGCTCACTTCCTGTCTCCAAACGCGGCCATCAGCTCGGCCACACGAGCCTCCGCCTCGTCGCGCGTGCGCTTCCAGGCCGGGACTTCGATGTGACAGTGAAAGGTAGGGACGCGACGGCTGCTCCCAGAACCTGGGTCGCCAAAGAGTTTCATGATGATTTCTCGGATGTGTAGTTGGGGGGAAGGGTCGCCAGTACGAAAGTCAAATGCAACAGTGAAGACGGGGCTTTGAGCGGGTCAGAAAGATGAGGGCAAGGGGCTGAGGAGAGGGACTAGTTCAATCTGCTGGGCGATGGAGCGATGGAGTGATGTCGCTGCAGAGCGCTAGTAGCCGGCCGAGATAGGGATCACTGACTCCATGCTCAGCCAAGCCGGCTTGGGTGCGCGCGAGATAGTCGAAATTCGCTCCCAGCCTCCCGCAGGCGCGGGCGATGTGTGCGGCAACGTCTTTCTCGGGGAGTCTTCCCACGTAGTTGGATGCGCTTCGATTTGCGATAAACGCGATCGCTCGAACAGATCCTTCAGGCGTATGCGTTCTGACCCAGAGGGCTCGAGACGATTGCGTCAGCATCTCGTGCTGCCAAAGACGCTTGAGCTGCTTGACTCTGTCGGTTCGTGCCATCATGAGAGCGACTCCGTTGCACGCACCTCCAAGGTCGAGCGCCAACGTCAGGCCGGGTAGGTCTTTGTTGCCTCGCTCGAACGTCGACTTAAAGCAAAGCGAGCGATGAAAACCGGACAAGCGAGCTGGGCGGCGTTCGGCGACGTCGAAGCTCGGGTTCCACACCTGCGAACCATGTCCGAAGATCCAGAGGTCCTCGGTTGGCAGCAGCGCGACGAAAGTGTCAGCTCTAAGGCGATCGAGCTCGGCTTCGGTTCGGATGAGAGCTGCGCGTCGCATGCGCACGATTCCATGGCGTGACGCATTGCCACGTGGAACCTCTCTGATAACGCTCCCCTCTGCTGCGATGTCCACGCTGATCCCCAGACCCGCCCGGGAGGGTCAACGGAGACAGTTTCATTTATTCGGACGAAGTTGGATACGCTGTGAATGGCGATAACTTTTATGCCGGAGACGGATGAACGCCGCTCCGGAGCTCGTGCGAGGAAAGGGGGTGCCTGCTTGCCGCGTGCGGTACCAGTCCATCCACTCCGACGCCAAGTACTCGATCTCGGGCTCATTCGGTGCGACGACTTAGAACTCGGATTTCTTGACTTCCAGCAAGTAGTTCTCTGCGCATTCTGTTGTGTTGGCTCGCGCCGGCCAGTACCGATCTCTCGGTCCAGGAAGGCGACCGGGTTCCTTCGGACGGTTTGGATGGCGAGAAACGCCGGGTCGAGCGCCATGATGACCTTCGACTCTGCGTTGACACGGGTCCGTTCCGGCCAGTTGGGTCGCGATCAAGATGAAAGGCTATCTATACGATGAGACGCAAGGTTTGGCTTACGCGCTGCAGGCCTGATCGGCATCGTGCGCGACTTGGGTTGCGCTCCAAGCGACCGGCTTACTTGGAATGCCAGCCGAGCTGCTGCAGACGTTTGATAGCGTGATCCGCAGGCTCCGGTCAGGAACAGGCGTTGCCGCGATGGACCCTGACTTTGGCAGACGCCGAAGTCGGTGCCGTCGAGAGAGGGCGCATTTAACCTATCGAGGAGCCACTATGAGCAACAACCAGCAGCAAGGGCAGGGCAACAATGCAGCCTCGGGCGCGCAGCCCGACGGTAGTCAACAGAGCCAGTCCGGCCAGGCGGGGCAGCAAAGCAAAGATCCAAACCAGAGGGCCACGCCCGGTGGCGCGAACCCCTCCGGTGGCGGCCAGCCGAACAGTCAGCAAAGTCAATCGGGCCAAGCAGGGCAACAGGGTGGGTCGTCGTCGAGCAAAGCCCAACTGGGTCAGACAGGGTGCGACGATCTGCCTAGAGCTTGGCTGGATGAAGAGGACATCACGCAGTCCCCTTCCAGTGATGCCTCGGCATAGCACGGCAACAACCAGACGCGACGAGCCCTAAAGCAAACGGGGTAGGCCGAGGAGCTTGAGGCACACCTGGGCACCACCCCGCGTGTTAGGTGGCGCAGTTGCTGCGTATAACGGCCGGCAGGCCGTAGAAACAGCAGCGGCCGAACATCCGGACGTCGTGCTGCTAGACCTGAATATGCCGGTGATGGACGGTTTCCAAGCCGCGAGTGCCATACGCGCGCTCTACCAGATCCCTCTGCCGATGATCGTCGCCGTAAGCGCGCTCGTCGGGCCGGCGGTCGAACAGAAGCTGCGCGCACACGGCTTCGACCACTGACCAAGCCCGCGGACATCGTCCATCTCATGGATCTGGTCGAGCACTCGAAGCCTTAGTGCACCACTGGGCATGCCCCCTGCTGCCGAGGTCGCAGCCGCGACGGCGCGGCCAACTCAACAGGAGGTACACATGTCTGACGACAAGAGCAAAACTGGCGGCCAAGACCGCACGCACATCGCACTCGGCGAGGACTACGAAGTCCGCGACTGAGCCAAGAAGTTCGGCGTGACCGTTGATGAGCTGAGGGCTGCGGTGAAGGTGGTTGGCAATAAGGCGAGCGACGTCGAGGCGTACCTCAAGAAGAAGTGAGGTGCGGGTCGCGACTTGGAACGTCAACAACGTCCGGAAGCGGCTCCCACAGTTGCTCGCGTGGCTGTCGTACATCTACCAGAGCAAGTGTCCGGCCTGGGCTCTCGGAGTCGGAGGCCAAGGATGAAGCTAGCTTCGTTTAACGTGAACGGTGTCAAGGGGCGAATGCCACGTCTGCTCGAGTGGCTGGCTGAGACCCAGCCGGACGTCGCATGCCTGCAAGAGATCAAGACGGGCGACGCGACGTTTCCGCATGAGCCGCTGGAGGCGGCCGGATACAGCGTCATTTGGCACGGCATGCCTCGGCATCACGGCGTCGCGATTCTGTCGAGAGGTGCGACACCGGTCGAAATTCGCCGCGGACTTCCGGGTGATGACTCCGACGGCCAAGCTCGATATCTCGAAGCAGACGTCGGTGGGCTGCGGGTCGCCTCTGTCTACCTACCGAATGGGAATCCCGTGGGCAGCGACAACTGGGAGTACAAGCTGCGGTGGTTTGCGCGCTTCAACGCCTATGCCAAGACGCTGCTTGCCAGTGGCGTGGACACCGTGCTCTGCGGCGATCTAAACGTCGTGCCAACGAACAACGACATCTATAACGCAGGGTCGTGGCGATTCGACGCTGTGCTCCAGCCCCAGACACGGGCGCTCTGGGAGCTGCTCTTGGAACAGGGTTGGACGGATGCGGCGAGGTATCTGCACCCGAAGGAACGGAAGAGCCTGTACACGTTCTACGTCAACGACTTTGCCTTCAGACGCGAAGCTGGATTCAGGATGGACTTCCACTTGGTCAGCCCTGGCCTGGTGCCGAAGTTGATCAAGTCGGTCGTTGACAGCGAACACCGCGGGCGTGAGAAGCCGAGCGACCACGCTCCAGTTTGGATTGAGCTGGCGGAGGTCGGACGGTGAACGCCTGGCACTGGGAAGCGGGCGCCGGACACGTCGACGGGCGCCAGAACGTGCGGCGACGAGTCGGATGAGTCCAGGCCATCCAGTGACGCCCGATGGACGCTACTTCGTCGTGCGCGGCCGCCTCTGGCGCCTGTCCAACCCGGCCTTACCTCCGCCGGAGCGCGAAGCCCTGATTGCACGGCTCATGACGGCCAGGAGATCGTTGCGCAAGGATGCGCCGGCGGACGGACGTGAGGCCGCACGAGCGGAGGTAGATGCGGTTAAACGTGCTCTGGGAGAGCGAGGCGCTGTCTGGTGGACAGACGGCGAGCCCGACTTCAACCGCAAGCTTGTCAAGAACACGCCGTACGCCGCCTGGTTCGAGGCGCTGGGGCCGTGAGGCTCGGAGCAGTTGCCTTGGACGCCGGAAATTGAGCCCAGGGTGCTTCCATGACAGGTTCTGTCATCTCCTTGAGCTAATGTTGTTGGTGCCAGTTCAGTTCTGGAGGATGCGATGGCGAAGATTCTCGTTGTTGACGACGATGTCGAGGCGGCCGAGACGCTTGCGTTGCTGCTCGAGCTGTCTGGACATGATGCCCATGTGGCTCATGGAGGCAGGCAAGCGATCGACGCCTGGAGCGAGCACCGCCACGACGTCGTGTTCCTCGACTTAGGATTGCCGGACGTGGATGGGTTCGACGTCGCGCGCACCATCCGGGATGCTCAGGAGCTTGAGCCTCCGCTGGTCGTAGCGGTGACCGGTCAGGGAACCGAAGTCGTTCCTCTGACGAAGCAGTGCGGGTTCGACGGGTACCTGCAGAAGCCGGCCGTCGCCTCGGCTGTGATGGCGGAGGTTGACCGTGTGCTGCGTGCGCCGAGAACAACGGCCGCAGCCGTTAGCCCAACTGCAACCGCGTGATCAGGTGTCGTCCTACACGCAGCCTCCACCTCCGTCAGCACACTGGATTCAATCCAGACACGAAGCCGGCCGCAGATTGGGCGGAATCAGGAAACCCGTCACCCTGCGTCTGAACCCAGTTTCTTCGTTGGCATCGGTCGATGAAGTCGAAAGCCCGCAGCAGGAATGCTCAGCGGGCTTTCACGTTTTTGGGGCGCCTTTCGAACCGGCTAAGCCAAGCTGCGTGACTCGTTGCGATGCGGTCAGCGGCGCGACCGCTGTTTTGAAAAACGCGGCGCGCCGTCCAAGTTTTACTGGCCGCCCAGCTTGGCTTCCATCTGGGACGCCATGTCACCGTGCGAAGTGATCACAGGTATGGCTGCAGTCGCCGACTGACGCAATGCAGAGTCATCTCCAGACTTGGCGTACATCTGTTGGACGACGAGCGCCGAGCGATGCGCGAGCACTTGCTGCCGAAGATATAGCCTGTCGAAGTCGCTTCCGCTGACGCCCTGCAGCGAACCAAGCCATTGCGCTTGGTCAGCACTCATCGCCATCACGGGCGGCTTCATGCCTGAACGCGTGGCTGCGTCTCGGAGCGCCTGGCTGAGTTGTCGATGGTCTTGAAGCATTCGTGTTGCGAGCGCTCGAACGTCCGGGTTGGTGCTTTGGGCAAGAACCGTCTCTGCCTCGAGAACCTCGAACTGGTCTGAGGCAGCTGCAGCTTGCGCGAACTCACGCGCCTGTCTCGAGCCTAGTTCTTGCGCGATAGCTGATCCAGCGACAAGACTGAGGGAGGCCGCGACGAGTGCCAGCGATGTGCTGTTCTTCATATCTTTAGTCATCACGGCTGCCCCTGCCCGCCGCCGGCACCATAGATATTGCCTGTCGTATAGCTGCCGTCGTCTTCGGCAAGGCGAACGTAGATGCCGGCAAGCTCGGCCGGTTGGCCAGGGCGCCCGAGCGGGGCGGTGGACCCGAAGGTGACGACTTTGCCTGGCTGCGCGCCGCCTGAGATCTGCAGAGGAGTCCAGATTGGCCCTGGCGCGACGCCGTTCACGCGTATGCCCTTCGACCCGAGCTGCTTGGCGAGCGACTTCACGTAGTTCATAGTCGCTGCCTTGGTCTGCGCGTACGCGTAGAGGTCAGGCGATGGGTCGTAGGCCTGCTCGGAAGCGGTGCCAATGATGACTGAGCCAGGCTCAAGGTGCGGCACCGCAGCCCGGATGATCCAGAACGGCGCGTAGATGTTTGTCTTCATCGTCCGATCGAACTCGTCGTCCGTCAGGTCGAGAATCGACGGCACCGACTGTTGCCGTCCAGCATTACAGACGACGATGTCGAGGCCCCCAAGGCCGGCGACCGCTTTTGCCACCAGCTCCTGGCAGAACGCAGCCGTGCGCAGGTCGCCAGGAATGGCAACAGCCTTGCGGCCTGCCTTACGGATGAGGTCGACAACTTCCCGAGCGTCCGGCTCTTCCTCTGGAAGGTAGTTGATTGCGACATCGGCCCCTTCTCTGGCGTAGGCGATGGCTGCCGCGCGCCCCATACCGGAATCGCCGCCAGTGATGAGGGCCTTGCGTCCACTTAGGCGACCGCTCCCGACGTAGCTGGTCTCGCCATGGTCGGGCTTGGGATCCATTTGACTCGCAAGCCCTGGCCAAGGCTGGGACTGGCCCTTGAATGGCGGCTTGGGGTATTTGCTGCGTGGGTCTTGCTTTCCACCACGAGGTTTGCCGCCGACTGCCGGCTGCGCGCCCGCGGGGCCTGTCAGCGCTACGGCTGCAGCGCCAATCGTTGCCGCCGCCAGCGCTTGGCGGCGTGTCGTATCGCCCATAACGTGATCTCCCGGTTCACCTGTAGGTATCCTGCTAACACGCAGGAGCTGAAGGCAGGGCAACCAGCGCTCCCCGGCGTTGCTGTACATCAAATACGGGGCTGTACATCCGTGCCGACCCGTTTCGCGGCGCCTCAGCGCGCCGGGTGATAGATATTGAGCCGGTAGAGCAGCGCTAGTGGACATCGTGGCGTCGAGTCTGGTGAAGGGCGTCAACGAGCGTGCGACGCCGGCCGACTCGCGTGGCGCCGCTGAAGTCTCGGCATAGATGCCAGAAGGCACGCGTCAGCTGCCTGCGGAGCCAGGCTTCAACTCTAGGCGTTCGCCATATTGCGCGCGCCCGATGCCGGGCAAGTCCGAGCTAGTCCGGGCAGTTCTTCACGGATCTGGTCGGGATCTTCGTCGTGGTGTAGCATCGGACGCTGATGTCAATAGACACGTGTCAAGAGACAGCTAAGATGAGGACTAGGATACCTTGCAACCATCTTTTCGGCTCTTCGGAATGAACGCACGACCCCTCTCATCGCCGCTCCCTCTCGTCTCCGGCGTCAACGCGCTGACTGCTGTCGTGGCTCTGCTGTCGGCAGGTGCAAACGCATCTGCGATCGCTCAGAAGGCCGACAGCCAGACAACCGGTGGAACGCCGGCCGTGGCAAGCGTCCCAATCGAACCTTGTCGAATGCTGCTAGGTACCGGTGGCATCACACTGCTCACAGCCTCGGGGGCCAAGTGCGAGGCAGGTGCTCCACTGAACCTGTCGGCAATGCACGTTGACGATTACACGCAGCGGCTGTGCGACTTCTCGAAGTCGATTGTCAAGACCAAGGCCGAGTCCTTCCAAGACACTGACAGCGTTCAGTGCCTCTTCAGCGGCAAGCCCCTCCCTGGGCCGATCCGCGTCCGCTACGGCCGCATCGTCGGTGGAAAGGTCGTCGAGATAACAGATTGATGCTCGCTGCGTGCCCGCACGCAGCTTTGCCTGGCCCGGCCATCCCATGAGCCT
>FTCQ01000100.1_pt1 | contig 18400 bp, 18 predicted proteins | sample 1639821 | NCBI WGS metagenome assembly FTCQ01 (sample SAMEA3914869, study PRJEB12502) | metagenome | biome: forest; material: soil | place: USA | collected 2012-03-12 | depth 0.1 m | reverse complement strand
TGCCTCTTCAGTTGCGCGATACCCTTCGCGCACCGCAATGAGTTTCGATTTCCCTCCGCCGTATCCGGCGTCAGATGCTCCAGGCTTTGGAACGAGGCGGTACGGGACATGGAAGGCGCTGCGCAGCCCTCTATCGCCCATCCAAGTCAAAAAATCGCATGCTTGCCCCACTCGAGGATTCGTAGTGGTGGCCTTCAACTTCCGACCGCCAACCGAAAACTTCCCTGTCACCATATCCGCCTCATACCCGTCCAGAAGCTCTTCCTGGTAGCGGCACGTATGAATATTGATATGATTTAGCGCGATCCACTCAAGAAAGTTGGCTAGCCACGACGCGAAACTCAGTGCCGTTTTTGGTGTCGGACGTCGCCTGATTTCCTCTAAGCCGCCTCGCTTGGGAAACCACAGTCCGCACCACCTTTCCAAAAGGTACCGATTCACTGTGCGCTCGTAATGGACACCATCTCTGTATATGCTTGGTGCATGCGCGATATCGAGATTTGGAGAATTGCTATCTTCAATTGCCTTTCCGCGGTGAACCATGTAGTGGGTTGATTGGACACCTTCCACGTCGCATTCGTCTTCGTCGCTCCCCGAGCGAGTCAGTCGCTCTCTCTTTCCTGAGTTGATGGGTCATAGCCTAGCAAGGAAGTCGGAACGAATCAAACGTCGTGAAGTAATCGATTGGCGCGCGCTCCGCTAATAGTTTACGAAGCTATAGCTGGCAGTATAGAAATATGGCGAGGGCCGGGAGCCGGGCTACCTTCGTTGCCTCGCTCACAAAAGGTAAAATGTGAGCGTTGGCGCGGCTTCCAGCGGGGAACTCACGGCAGGCGTAAAATATTTCCCGCTTAGGGGAATTTAGGCAAATCCGTTGACTTGGCGCCCCGAAAAAAAACTTCAGGCCGTCCGCGAAGCCGGCGCTTCTGCTCCATTAGTTGACAGCCTTAGTCGGAATTGGGCTGATCGAGAGACGTGTCGAAGGCGTTCCGCTCGTTCGCAAGACCTGTCGACGACCCGTGGGCCGCCTTTTCCCGCGCGTTTCTGCTTCGGTCATCACGTCTCGATGGGCGTAGCGATGACTCGAACGTCCCGGTTGCGCCCTGAGTGGATTGATAGGGGTCGCCTTCAGAGGTTCAAGCTGGGTGCGGTCGACGTTAAGACGAGGCACACGCTCGTCCATGCGACAGCACGCGTTCGCGCGTTGTGACAGATGGCCTTCGACGCGACTGCGGTCAGCGGGCTCGCCGGCCAGGTTCGGGACTCTCAGCCGTTAGGTGGCGGCTCCCGCATTCTTTGTTTGAACAGCCGTGAGCATTTGGTGGGTTCCCGCCTTTTCGTCCGAACTGGATCAAAGAGAGTCTGAGGTTTTGCTTGACCTGAGGGGGCTGGGGCGACAGCCCCAGTACAAGCCCTTGTCTATCGCATTGAGCAGCGCAGCGATGCCGGCGCCACGCTCTTGTGGCCGCGGGAGGTGCCTCGCCGGACCAGCCCGACTGTTGCGCGCTCTCAGTGCACCCTTGCGGCAAGGGGGCGACTCGCCGCCCGAAGCTATGAGCGTTGGCGTGACAGCCAGAGTAAAGCGCTCTTGCAGCCGGCTTCCGGCTCCAAGTATCGGACTGGACTCACGGCAAAGAGGTTCGGGGCCGCCGCGCTGAACAAGTCCTTGCGATTCGACGATCGAATCCTCGCATCGACCATTGCCTAGCGAGGCCTTCTCCTAGAAAGACCTACGCGGCGTGAGTCGTCGCTGTCTAAAGCCACACCTATTGCTGCAACGCTCATGGAGCTCTCCCGAGTCATGCCGTCCAGGCCGCACGTTGCAGCTCATCCAAAATCCGCCCGACAGTGACTGGCGGCAGTAGTGCATCGAGACATTCTTGGAGCGCTTTGTAAAGCGAGCTAGGCGCTGCCACGTTCTGCAATCCCACCAATTGACGAATGGACAGCGGGGCGCCAAGTTCAACCCGCCGACCTCCAGCCGCGTCGCAAACTTCTGCAGTCCACCAGTCTGTAGCAGACTCGCCTCGACGGAGCGAAATGATGCGCGAACGACCTTGTTCTAGAGCGTCGCCATATCCGCCGACACAATGATGCAAGCGTTCCCCTTCGGCCAATAGCTCATCACCTCGTGTCAACTCGCGTACGGTGTAGCCATTGAGTTCAGCCGGGAGAGGTAGACGCGCGCAGTCGGGTAGGAGCCTGCGGCAAAGATGCGCATGGCGCGCTTCCACGTGTGCGGTAAGCGCCAACTCGTTGCCATTCCGCAGCAGTTCATCGCAGTTTTGGCTAATCTCCAGCTCGCCGGGTACCCACAAGCCGAATCGAGATTCGAGCCGTCTGACGAGTTCAACACGACGGTACTGCTCAGAAAGAGACAACCCCGCGAGCGCGTCATGCAGGAGGCTGTGCTCATCTACGAATCTAACCACCTCTTCCAAGTGCTTTGGATGGTCAGCCTTCGAAAAGTACATTGCATCAGTGACAGTCTGCGCCAAAAACCGGTCAATCGATGCATCATGACGCAACTCCAAGCCCGATGTTTTGAGCTCAGCAAGTTTGTCCCACAGCGCAACCAAAGACGGGCTCTTTCGTTCCATGTGTCGATAGATGTACTGCGGAATCACCGCAGCATACGCGCCGTTTGACACCTGCAGTCCTATCAAATCGCAATGCAGACTGTGGTGCGATGGTGCGTTTTCACGCGGACGCAGGCACCAGAGCTTGTCCTTCTGATGCGGATTCTCGACAAGCTCAAACGCGCCACCGTGGAGAGCCTGCTGCGAATTCCAGAGGTCGCGGAATTTCTTCCCGAACCAAGGCTGCATCGCGGCCAGGCCATCTCGTTCATTTCCGTGCATGGCCCGAGCGCTTTTCAAAATGCCTTCGTCGCTTACATCCTTCGTCAGACTCCACCAGCAGCTGGCAGCGATGAGCTGTGCCTGCTCGAGGTTGCCATAGCAGTCCGGAAGTTCTTGGAGCTTGCGGGTGTACCGCAGCAGGGAGTGAAACGGCGTCGTGGCCCTGACGATGCGCAACTGCCGCCCATGCCAAAAGTCATCGAATTCGGGCCTCCACACGAGCTCGCCGACGGCCAAGTCGATGCCGCATCGGGCGTAATTCATGTCAAAGCCCGCAAGGAGCTGTTCGACGGAACCCTCTCGAGTGATGTCGGTGTAGACCTCGTTCAAAAGGCCGCTCCGAGTTGTCGACTTGATGCCATAGCGGTATCGCGAACCCATGCGGCAGCAGTGTGAGTAGCCCGCCCTGTCGAACAGCACCAGTTCTGGGTCACTAAATCCGACGGTCTTGTTCACCCGGCTCTCACTAGCCTCAGCCGGAGGGGCTTCGGCATGACGATGAAACACATCAATGTCATTGATTGGCGCTCCACCCTGCGCATAGAGCGCTTCGAGTGCAGCGTGAACTGCACCGCCGGCAACGATTCCGCGGCTGGGAAGGTAGTGCGAAGCGCGCAGAAGCTCCAAGACGGCGCTGCCCATTCGTTTGTGAAGTGTCTGTCTTGCCATGGGCTCTTTCATTCAGTTGTCCGTTGGGACGTGAAATCAGCCTAGGCACCGCTCTTAAACGGTAAAGCGCTTTTAGGATTCCTTGCGGCAACTATGGGAACTGCACACCCAGGGGCGTCGTCACGCGCGGGGACGGGAACCAATGCGACCCTGGACTCGGCACTCCCACGCTTTCGTGGGGTGTCATGGGTAGAAACTTCATGGCGCATCATCCGGGTCGGTCCAGAGACGCATGGATGCTGGCTTTCCTAAGACTCCTTCGCTAGCGAGACCGCTTATATCTTCGACCCGCTTCACCCTGCGGCTTTTGCGCTAACCGGATACCATTTCCGAAGCTGCAATCGAGAGCCCTTTAAGAAGAGCGCGTACCCAGACGCGTGTTCGAGAACGCCTGGAAGAACACGCCGATAGCCGTTCTAGGCCGCACCTGGTCAAAAACGATCTCAAAGCTTGCGTCGCCCTTCATCTCCAACCGAACAAACGTCCTGGGCGAGGCCCCCATCGTGCGCTTGAAGGCGGTGCTGAAGGCGCTCTCCGACTCTTAGTCCAGTCTCAGGCGCGCGAACGCACTCAGTGAGGCGATCTCGTACAGCGCCTCTTCCTTCGCCGAGTCGCTCAGCGCGAACTAGTTCTGCATCAGATGAACGCGCAGCATCGACTCCAGCGGATGCGGCTTGCGGTCGGGTCGTGCGGTGCGATCAGTCCCGGCATCACCTTCCATGGCACGACCTGCTCCATCTCGTCGAGGAACACCTCGCGCCGCGTCTTCTTGCGCTTGCCGGCGTATTCTGCATCGGAGAGACTCATCCGGCTCATCGTCGTCGCTCCTTCCAGCGTTCAACGCTCAAGCGGCATGATCGGTGCATCTGTTCTGACCTTCCCTAGGCTGCGTGCCGGCACTGGTTGGAGTGGTCGAAGTGGGGCGCTCGTGACCAGAAAGGCGATGGCCGTTCGAAATCTACGCAGGTGCTGTGCCACGGCCATTTGTCAGAGTGGCCAAGTACGAGCCTGGAACGCTTGCAGATTTGCGTCGCGGCATCGCGCATCCGCTCCTACGCTACTGCGGGCAGGGCGCTCGTTCACCAAATTCTAGGTGTCCCCGCTTAACAAGGTCGGTTCGGGATGCTTTCCCCGGGATCGTTGTAAAAGTCTCATCCGCGGGCATCGAAGTCGAAAACAGCTGTCTATAGACAAGTGTCTTTAGTAAACCGCTAGGCAAAACTGCGTGTCTACATGCGACCCAGCGGAAACCAATACCTAGTTGAGGCCTTAGCGATCGAAATCAAAGCGCGTCGGCTGGAGCTTGCTTACTCCCAGGAGGAGCTTGCGGGGCGCGCTGAACTCGACCGGCCATACATCTCGTTGATGGAGATGGGTAAGAAGCAACCCACGATCAGTGTGCTATACCTGATCGCTGGCGCGTTGGATCTCAGCTTTGGTGAATTTGCTGAGCGAATCGAGAAGCGATACAAAACCGTGCTACGAGCCAAGCGTCGAGCGGCCAAACAGCAAGGCTAGCAGCCAAGGGCAGCGTGCGGCTAGAGGCGGCAACCATCGGCGTAGGCGCATCGCCTCCCAAGCTTCAGTTCCGCGCTGGTGTAATTCACTTCCTTGAAATCCCGAGCACGGACACCTCACGCGTCCAAATGTTCAGTGGAATCCCTCCTGACGTGCACGAGTGAGCGCTTCCCGCCACTTCGACAGTCGAGTCAGCGGATCGCCTTGGGCCCGTGTGCCACCAACACCCTGCCACAGGCCTTCTGCGTTGAAGCTGAACACCGGCTGCAGATCAGGTCGCTGGCTGGCAGGGCGAATCATCGCCTGGAGTATGTCGAGCACCAGCGGATCGGCGTCCGGAGTCGAGTAGTAGGCGAGGACCATGTGGGCGATGTAGCCGTTGGGTGCTCCTGGAATACTGGCACGCACGTAAACCAAACGCAGTTTGGCGTCTGGGACGCCGAGCGAGGTCAGCGTGAAGTACTTGCCAATCACGTAGTCCTCGCAATCGCCGGCACCCTTGCCCAGCATCTCGAGCGGACTGGCCCAGTAGTCGGTCTGTCCCCAGTTGTCGATGTCTTCCGCGTAAGCAACGTGCTGGTTGTAGAAGTCATTGATTGTTTGGAGCTTGGCGAGATCGTCCTTGCCTGCGACGCCGACCATCGCTTGTCTGAGCGCCTTGACGTTGGCCTCCGCGGGCGGCCCGTACCGCTGCACGGACTTCAGGATGCGATCGACATCGACAGCTTGAACCGAAGAGGTAAGGACAGCCATTCCTGCCGACACGGCGACGAGCAGGCCGCGGGCGCGATGCGCCAAGCGCGTCGCGTTGCCTCGCAAGAGAGTCGCTGGAGTCGGCGATTCGCTTCTGCGCAGGTCGGATTCCACGATGGACTATCGGCCGACCTCGAACCCGATAAAGCCTGGCGCCTCATGTTGCGGACGTTCAGGCACATTCCTCGGACAACAGGTGCCGATAGCCTGTCAAAGGTGCGCCGGCTTTGGCCGTGCCGGCTCGAGCGAGCATCGTAGGTGCGCTGGGCGCAAGGTCGTCCGTACGAGGTGGACGCGTAAAGCGCGAATGCTTTGGCAGGCTCGATGGCCTGAGCCGTACGGATAGACCGAACTAGATGGCAAAGTCCTCAGGCGATCGACCGTTTGCGATCGCTGCCTGCAGCCATTTTGGCTTGAGCCCGCGACCTGACCAGGTCAGCCCACTCTCCGGGTCGCGATACTTGGGAGCGACGGTGCGGTTTGGACGATCTGGCGAGGGTGCCACTGAGCGTCCACTCAAGTCTGCCACGGTCAGTCCGTGTTCCGTCATCAGGCGTTTTACCTCAACAATCGCGTCCGCCTTAGCGTCCGCTTGGAGGTCGCGAATCTGACGCGCGAGTGCGTCGCGCTGCTGATGGAGCTCGGTGAGTGAAGCGGCCATAGGTGCTCGTGTTGCGCGGCAAAACGCGTGGGTGAACGCTCTTTTGAGGCTACATCTTAGCCGCCATAGGGGAAGTACAAGCTTTACGGGCCGAATCGGAAGATGCGGACACGTTTGATGGCTCCGGGAGGACGGCTGTCTGGCGCTTCGCGCCCTGATCGGGCAATCTCCGCGGTCACAACCTCAAATTCGAGTTCGAAGTTACGCTTCAGGGCGGTCTTCCACTGCGGCGAGCTCAGCGGCTCGTCCCGGAATCGGGGCGACCGCCACAGAGAAAAGACGGCCCACGAGGGGCCGCCTTGATTGAATGACTATGCTGCACGGGGCCGTGCTTCGTTTTAGACGACGCTGTTCTGCTGCGGCCATTCGACGAAACGACGAAGCGCCTGCAGTTTACTGTCGTCGGAGCCGTGGAACTTGGCAATTGCAGCCAAGCCCGAAAGGCAGTGACTGCAGGCACCCAGTGCAGTGGTCTTGGCGAGTATGAGGTCGGTGGGGTTCTCGTCGTCGCTGAAGCTGAGTAGCTGGGGCAGTTCCTCGAACATCACACTCATGAGTGTGACCAAGTATTCGCTCTTGAACACCGCGTGCGTGGCGAGAGTTTCCTCGGACTGGCCTGAAGCCCAGCGACGCGACGACTCCCAGGGGTGTTCCGGGTTCTTGGCTTCACGGGCCGCACGCTGCAGCGCGAAGGCAATCGTCTTGGAAGCCTCGTCGTTCGCTTTGCATTCTGTGAACTCCCAGCCATCTGTGCTGAGCTGAGGCGCGTCCCGGACGACACGTGCTGCGAGCGCGCAAGCTGTGCCAATCGAGGCATATTGAGTCACGCAGTTTGCTCCGGCGGGTGCGTTCCTCAGAGATTCTTCGAACTGGCAGAGCAGCCAATGACTGAAGCCGCAAAGGAACTCGAACCGGAAGACGTCTGAGGCGTTCGCGAGGCTGAGCTGTGCGCTTGCGAACTCAGACTGAAGGGAAGGGCTGTTTTGCATGGGTCGGAGGGTCGATGTGGATGAGATGCCTTGGGAGCCGTTTTGGCCGTCTCCAAAAGAGACATCGCGTATAGCGACAAGGTCAGGACGATCGTTCGCGCGATTTGCAATTTAGGAATCACTCGGATGTCCGACCCGTCACTTTCGGCGGATCGCCTTCCGCTGACAGCTTTGGTTGCACGTTTGTGAGTGGTTGCATTCTTGTTCTTGCACATTTATCATGGTGACCATGCAAACACCGATTCCTCTCGCCCGTCGTGACGTCATTGCCCAGCGGCTCGCCGCCGGCGCGGCCGTAGTTGCCGCGACGCTGGCTGTCGAGTTCGAGGTCTCAGAGGACGCCATTCGGCGCGATCTGCGTGCACTAGCAGCCGAGGGAAGGTGTCGCCGCGTCTACGGCGGAGCGCTTCCAATCACCCCCGAAACCCAGCCCATGTTCGCGCGCATCGACGAAGAACGCGGGCGCAAGCTCGCTCTGGCTCGCCGAGCCGCTGAAACGATTGAGCCCGGGGAGCTGCTCTTCCTAGACGCGGGAAGCACCAATCTCGCGCTGACTGAATTTCTGCCGGAAGACCAGGAGCTCACGATTGCTACCAACGCCATCGACATCGCCAGCGCTGTCCTGCGGCGTCCTGACCTCCGGCTCATCATGATTGGAGGAAGCGTAGACACCACCGTCGGTGGCTGCGTCGATGCGTCTGCCATCCAAGCCGTGTCCCAGCTCAACGTCGACCGCTGCTTTCTCGGAGCTTGCTCGGTGCACGCCGAACGCGGCATCGGTGCCGAGTTTCATGCCGATGCGCTGTTCAAGAACGCGCTCATGGTGGTATCGCAGCGCTGCGTCGTCCTGGCCATGAACTCTAAATTCACGACGCGCGCGCCACATCGCGTGTGCACGCTGGCTGACGTCGACCTGTTGGTTGTGGAGCACAACGCTCCCGCCGAATTTACCCGCCCCCTGAAGGCTGCCGGCACCACGCTGGCCAAGGCCGCGGCCGCCTCCTGACACGTTCCCTCCCATGACTATGTTTTCTGCTGCAGCGCCGGTGTCTGCAGACCAGCCTGGCGCGCGCCTGGCTACGCGTGTTGCATTTCTCGTGGCTGGCTTCGGCTTGGCTGCTTGGGCGCCCCTCATTCCCTTTGCGAAGGCCCGCCTGGGCGCAGACGACGGCCTGATGGGCGTCCTATTACTTTGTCTTGGGGCGGGATCAGTCGCGGCCATGCTGCGAACCGGACCTCTTTGCGCGCGCTACGGTTGCAAACCGGTCGTGATGGCAAGCGGCATCATCCTTGCGGTTCTCCTGCCGCCATTGGCGATTGCCAGTTCGACCTGGGCCCTTGGCGCGACGCTGCTTGGATTCGGAGGCGCACTTGGGACGCTAGATGTGGCAATGAACGTTCACGCCGTAGAGGTTGAGCGCGACTCTGGCGTGACGCTGATGTCGGGCTTCCATGCAATGTTCAGCGTGGGTGGCTTCATCGGCGCTTCGCTGGTCACGTTCCTGTTGTCGTCCGGCGTGGCACCGCTCTCGTGCGCGCTGCTGTGCGCGGTTGCGATGGTTATCGCGATGCTTGCAGTGCGCACTCGCCTTGTCGATACCGGTCGAGTCGCCGCCGGACATTCGTTGGCCTGGCCGCGTAGCGGCATCGTCATTTTGCTGTCCGCCCTGGCTGCAATCTGCTTCCTGGTTGAAGGCGCAATGATCGACTGGAGCGCGTTGCTGCTGATCACCCGAAAGCTGGCGTCGCCAGCGCAGGGTGGCCTTGGCTACGCGTTCTTCGCGGTCGCGATGACGGTGGGGCGCTTCAGCGGCGACGCCATCACGGCGCGCATCGGCGACAGCAAGACGATGAAGCTTGGGGGCGTGCTGTCTGTCCTGGGATTTTTGGTGCTGCTTTGCTTCAACCGCCTTGAGGTCGTCCTCGCCGGTTTCACGCTCATCGGGCTCGGGGCATCCAATATTGTTCCGGTTCTTTTCCGGCGGTCCGGCAACATCCCCGGCGTCTCGCCCGCAATGGCAATCGCAGCCCTCACCACTGTGGGCTACGCGGGTCAGTTGATGGGCCCGGCTGCTATCGGTCTTGTCTCCCACCTTTCCAGTCTGCCGAGCGCGTTTTGGTTACTGGCGGTGCTGATGGCGATGGTACCGCTGTGCACGAGCAAGGCGCTGGGCTCTCCGACTCGATGAGCCACGGGCAGCGCAGGGTGACGACGTCACTAACTAGACGACTGGACTGATCCATGAACACCGAGATCTGGAGAGACCTCCTTGGTCTCGAGAGCGTCGACCTGGTCACGAAGTGGCACAAGAAGCTATTCGACCGTAGCCTTAGTTCAACTCGTGCGCACGAGATCACTGCGGCTGCGAAGCAGGCTCACGAGTACTTCCGCAACGCGTCCGACTCGAGCAATGTCGTGCGGCCGTTGCTAACGTTTTATGGGGTCGCTTCGCTTGCGCGCGCAACCGTGCTGCTGCTTAGACCAGGCGCTGGCGAGGCCTCTCTGGTGCGTGGGCACGGACTGGAGACGGTGGACTGGCCGTCGACACTTTCAGGTGACCTGTCAACGGCCCTGGGAGCTCTGGGCAGCCTGAAGGTGCGCACAAGTGGAGGCCTGTTCACCGATTTCCTTGGCCAGACCAAGAATCGGGTCTGCATGCATATCCGGTCTCAGAAGACGGATTGGCAACTTGACTACGCCGTTCCCTCTCTCGGTAAGGAACTTGCGCTGATCGAATTGATGTCTCGGCTTCCTGACCTGAAGGGACGTCTGATTGAGGCTGGTCTTCATTCGAACGTCGCTTGGGTCAATGAGCTGACGTACACCCACGAGGCTGGAGTACTTGCAAAGGTTTCCGGCGCCGAGACGGAGGGTTTCAGGGCTGAATACGAAGCGCTGGGGTACCAGTTCACCGGCACTTCGGCGTACTTGGAGATGACTGCAAGTGCCGAGACGTTCCAGAAATCTGGGCCGCAATTCGTCCACTCCTATGTCAACAAGACGTTTGGGTCGATTCCTGGACTCCACGTGACTCGGTTGCTGCCCGGAGGTGCCGAACTGTCACAGCTTGGGATCACCTATGTCCTGGCCTACTTCCTTGGAATGCTGACGCGCTATTTCCCCACACACTGGGTGGCTCTGCAGAGTGGAGTGAAGGGAGACGCGCTGTGGCCGACAATTCGCGCCGCACAGAACTACGTTGAGCTCGCGTTCCCTGAGCTGGCGCTCGAACTGATCCAGAGCTTCTTGGCGGAAGAGAGACCTGCGGCACTCTGAGCCGCACTAGGACTTTAAGCGTCTGGTCCCGGTGCAGGCCGGGTACGACTGGCATCCCCAAAACGCCGAACCCGCGTTCGGGCCTCGCTTGGCAACGCGTCGCACCATGACGGATTGGCAGGCTGGGCACGCGAGCGATGTGGGCCGCTGAGCCCCATTTGCGGCCGCAGTGACCAGGTCGGCCTGGACGCGGCGTCGTGTCTCAGCTGACGTAACAGGTGCGAACCGCCGACCCGACGCAGAACCCGCGTTGCGCTTCGTTGCCAGGGAAGCGCGCTTTATCAGCGCGACCAACTCCGGCCCTTCTACGAGCTCCACGTTGCGGCCGCGGGCAAACTCCTTCGCATCATTTGTGAATCGTCCACTCGTCACCACGATGCCTGCGGACGCACCGGACGCGGCCATGACTCCGTAGAGTTCGCGCACAACGTCAACGCCGACCTTGTACGCCCGCCATTGCTTGCACTGGACAAGCGTGCGCTCCCGTCCTTTGGTCAATACCAGGTCGACGCCGCCATCCGCGCCCCCGCCGCCTGTCTCTGAGACGCTGAAGCCCTGAATTCGATACGCGTCGCCAACGAGCATCTCGAACTCCTGCCAGGACATTTCGAGAAGCGTGCTCGCCGTACCGCCTTCGACAACATTGTTGGCTCTGGCTTGGCGCTCGTGACGAGTCCATGCCGAAGCAACTGCAGCGCCCACGCAGATCATGGGCACGAGATGCTGAGCCATTTTCGCAAAGGACGCAACCAGCAGGTGAGTCATGAACGCGCTGGAGGGAATGCCCCCGACTGCGTCCATCGCCGGTGGCTTCGCGAGCTGATGAAAACCGAGATAGGACGATCCAGCCAACACGACGCCAGCCCACCAGGGGAGCACCGCTAAAAGCGTAAATAGTCCCTCTGCGGGACGATTCTTTCTCCGGGCCAACGACTCTCTCCGATCTAAGCAGCATGCAACATTAGACCAAGCGAAGATAGGGGTAGGAGTCAGTTTGGCTTGGTAGAAGATAGGTTTGACTCGAGTGTGTGACCTTCCGCACGGCGAACAGACGCATCAGTGTCCGAAATCGTCAGACTTCGCGCACACTTGATGACATGGAAGCCGATCTGTTCCCACCGTCAGACCTGGCGGCGCTACTTGCTGTCAGGAAGGCAATGGCCGATCAGAAGTTGTCTCCGATTCAGGTGCGAACGTTGTTCGAATCCTATGGCCTGATTCGGTCGTTGGACTCTCCCGCCGCCGCAAACGAGCTACTTCAGGCCGCCTCACTCGGAGGCCAGCGGGCCGCCTAGTCACTCCACCGCGTTCTCAGCGATTGCTCTTTCCGCCCAGGTTGAGCACCAGCAGGACGACGATGACGATGGCCCACGTCGGCCAGGACGCGACGACGTGCCAAGCGCCGAATAAGCCAGCGCAGACGACCCCGATTAGAGCGAGTCCAAGCACGACGGCGCCAACCTCCTTGATGACCTCTACGACCAGGCTCCCGTTGGCCAGCCGTCGCCAGTAGTCCAAAGTGACGGAAAGCGGTCCGGCAAGTTCGATCTGTTTTGCGAGATAGGCCTTGACGCGACCAGGCGGTGCGGCTGCATGCGTGGCTTGGATCGCGGCCTTCATAAGCGTATAGAGGGTGGCGAAGAAGAGAACGACCATCGAGATGGCGGCCGCGATGATCAAGATCTCGTATTGGTCTTCCTGGTGAGCCGCTGCTAGCTTGTTGTCAAGCTGGATGAGCCACACAAGGCCGCAGGCAGTCGCGACTAGTCCGAGCACGCAGCCACACGCTGCCCTTGCGGCCTCTCGCAGTTCCGGGTTTTCCATGTCGCTCCACCTTACTGCCGCGCAGCGTAGCTGAGCGTCGCCGCGCTCGCAACGCCTGCTGTTGCCGACGCCTTGCGCTTCCGTGGCGAATTTCGCGGCAAGGCTCACAGTGTGGCCGGTACCATCCCTACTCGAACTTGACGCCGCAATGTGCTTCCCGCCACTGCAGCTCGAGTCGCAAACGTGCTGTTCGCACCCAACCAAGTTTCCCGACACCCATGGAATTCTGGAAGTTCGAATGCGACGGTGAGGCTGACGCGAGTCTCTGCCTAGCTACCGGAGGGGTAACTTCCGAGTGGAGCCGCGAAGGCCTCAAGAACACTGACGATGTAGTGCTCCGAGACATCGCGGCAGGGCACGGCGTCGTGCTGGCAACCTTTGACGGGCGCCAGGCGCGCATCTTTGCCGTCGGACGAGTTCTTGAATCCCCAACTCGCAACGGGCACCTGCAAGTCCAGTGGATGGCCACTCCGTACATGGAGGTCACGCCTAACCCCACTGGCCGGGAATACTGGAACACGCTCTCAGCGCATGGGATCTCGTCCAATCCGGCAGAGCGATACGGTCTGCCTCACCTCGTTCGCCAATGCGCGTCACAGACCTTATTGGCTGACGAACGCGCTGCGTTCATCCAGCAAATGCGCGACGGGGGATACACCGGCGAGCGGCTTAACCAGATTCCGCTTGTTTGCGATCTTTTGGCCCAGCTGCAACGAGAAGGTTTCGACGTTTTCCCGCGAGGCGTTAGCAAGGCTGAGACCAACGTCAAAAGCCCCAAGGGCACCATCCGCGTCGAGTCGAACGGCAAGTACATCGCGTACGTCCCCGATGGACTCCAGCAGCCGCAGCATCATCTGATCGGTCTGGCGGTGCTGACCGGCGATTCACGTGTCACCGTCCAGGCCGTCCCCACGGGCTTCAACGAGCTGTCGCTCGAGGCGTTCGCGATCGAGCGAGGCGTAGACCCTTCGCATCTCGAGCTCGCACCGAAGGGTGGGGTGGGGGACCGCTACGTCAGGATTTCGGACTTCGAGACCGCGCTCACGCTCATTCGCCAGAACGCGCAGACACGCGACCCGTACTACGCGCCTCCAGAAGAACTGGGTCGTGAAGCGACCCAGGAAAGCGACGAGCAATCCATCCGAGCTCGCCTTGGCGCCACTGCTCCGGCGCTGTGCCGGAGGCTGATTGCAGCACGGAGAGGGCAGGGACGGTATAGAACGGCATTGCTGGAGAGGTTCGGCGGCCAGTGCGGGGTGAGCGGTCTGCGACTTGGCGCGGCTCTCCGCGCTTCACACGTGCTCGCGTGGAGCAAGTGTGAGACCGACGGAGAGCGCCTCGACCCGAACAATGGCCTGTTGCTCTCGCCGGATCTTGACGCGCTATTCGACAGGTACCTCATCACGTTCGACCGAGGTGGTCAGATTCGTTGCTCTCCCAGGCTCGATGCCCATCAGTCGCACCAGTGGCCGCTCGGCAATCTGCGAAGGGCTTTGACAGCGGAGCAGTTCGAGTTCATGAAGAGGCACAACCAAGAGTTCGACCTGCGAGTTGATCGCTTTCTCGCGGCCTCGGGCAGCTGACTGCGGGTCGACCTCGGCGAACGGGCTTACGCCTAGATGTCCACATGCGTTCCCAGTTCGACGACTCGCTCGGGCGGCAGCTTGAGGAAGACGGCGAGCGGCCCGACGTTCTGCACCATCGAGGCGAACAGCTTTTCGCGCCACAACCACATCCCGCTGCCTGGAGTGGGCACGACCGTGGTGCGACTGAGAAAGTACGAGGCGCTGTCAGGGTCGAACTCTCGTCCGAACAAGGCGCAGTGCTTCAACGACCGCGGGATATTGAGCTCGTCGTTGAACCCGAACACCAGCTCCACTCGGAAGGCGTCTGGTCCGATCTGCTCCGAGTGGATCCGCTCGGATTGAGCGATGAAGGGGACGTCGCGAGTCGTTATCTTGACGAACAACAGGTGCTGATGGAGCACGTGGTTGTGGGAGAGGTTGCTTGGCAGAGCGAACGGAACCGCGTGCTGGTCGATAGACAGATAGACCGCCCAGCCAGGGATGCGCGCTACGTCTGACGCGAACAGTTCTGCGAGGTAGGTCTCCAACGGCTTCTGAACTCCCCGCGCCTTCGCGTGCTCAGCGACGATTTCGCGGCCGCGCTTCCAGGTGGCCATCACCGTGAAGACGACCAGGCCGGCCAGCAGCGGAAACCAGCCGCCGTCTACGAGCTTCAAAGCGTTCGCAGAGAAGAAGGCTGCATCGATGACCAGGAAGAACGCAGTGGCACCCAGCGCAACCATAAAGTTGTAGTGCCATGTGTACCGCAGCACGAAGAACGTGAGGACGGTCGTGATGAGCATCGTGCCGGTGACTGCGATGCCGTACGCCGCCCCCAGCGCCGTCGAAGAGCGAAATCCCAGGACCGCGCACAGGACGGCAACAAGCAGCATCCAGTTGATGGTGGGGACGTAGACCTGGCCCGCCTCGTCGGCGGACGTGTGCACGACGCGCATCCTGGGAAGAAAGCCCAGGGCGATGGCCTGCTTGGTCATCGAGAACGCTCCCGAGACGACCGCTTGGGAGGCGATAACCGTCGCGACTGTCGCCAAGCCGATCATGGGATACAGCGCCCAAGCGGGTGCCATGTGGAAAAACGGACTGACCGCCGTGGCTGGCTTCGTAAGCAGTAGGGCGCCTTGGCCAAGGTAGTTCAACCCCAGGGCTGGGAAGACCAACACGAACCAAGACGCTCGGATGGGCAGCGCGCCGAAGTGCCCCATGTCGGCGTACAGAGCTTCTGCTCCCGTGAGGGCCAGGACAACCGAGCCCAGCGAGACGTAGGCGACCCACCCATGTGAGCTCAAGAACTCAAGCGCCGCAAGCGGGTTCAACGCCGCCAGGATTGCCGGAGCTACGAGGATGTTGATCAATCCAAGAACCGCAAGAACCACGAACCAGATGGTCATCACCGGGCCGAAGACGGCGCCGATGCCGCTGGTGCCTCGGCGTTGGAACAGGAACAAGCCCACGAGCACGACGAGCGACACCGGTATCACGAATCGCTGAAGGTGCGGGGCGGCGACCTTGAGGCCTTCGACGGCGCTGAGAACAGAGATCGCAGGTGTGATGACACCGTCGCCGTAGAAGAGTGCTGCGCCGAAGACGCCCGCAATCAGCAGGGCGGACTGCAACCTCGGTCGCTCTTTCACCGATGAGGTGACCAGTGCCAAGAGGGCCATGATGCCTCCTTCACCGGCGTTGCTCGCTCGCATGACGAGGGCAACGTATTTCAGCGAGACGACGATCAGCAGTGACCACACGATGAGCGAAACGACGCCCACGACGTTGGCGGAGGTGACCGCAAGCCCAGAGTTGGCCTCGAAGACGCTGGAAAGCGTGTATAGCGGACTCGTACCAATGTCACCGAAGACGATGCCGATGGCCGCCAGCGCTAACGCGGGCAACGCGCCCTTGGGCGAAGTCGAAAGCCGGACACCATTTTGTTCGGGAGATTCTGCCGAGGCAGTTGGCTGATTCATGGCGACCCGTTCTCAGTTGGCTAAGGGACGAACGCCAGAGCGTATCGGCTTTTCCGTGACCTTTCACGACCACTGCGCTCGAGTTGAAGGGTGTCCGCTGAGTTCTAGCGGACACCGACGCTCAAGGTGAGAATGCCCTTTACGGGCCTCAACCCAGGCTGGCTTTAGTCCTCGGACATCCAATAGAAGTCGCCACCATCCTCCGGGTGGTCTGGCTCATAGTCGTGGGGCTCGCCCGTCTGCTCTACTGAGAGCAGCTCTCCGGCGGCATACATCCGCCTGCCGACCTTTCGGAACTGCACCTTGGCGAGAACTGGCACAGACAGCGACTGCTTGTCGTTAAAGGCAAGCACGTTCCCAATGACTTCGAATGGCAAGACGTCTGGTATCAGCTCGACGTTCAGCGGCGTGAACGCATCGACGGCATGATGCCCGTCTCCCATCCCTATGGCGCGCTTTATTTCTTGGATCTTCGGGTGCCCCGAATCCTCGAAGGCCAAGCGAGCAGCGTGGAGCATTTCCTCAGGCTCGGCCAGCCAGGTGCCGGCCGTGATGGCACTGGGCTTCAACGCAAACAGCATCTCTTGGAACTGTTTCTGAGAGAAGGTGAAGCCTAGCCCCTGAGCCCGTGCGAGACCTGCTGACGCGTCGAAGAATACGAACTTCGCTCCGCCGTTTAGCCCAGCGAGATCCGATTCGAGGAAAGAGGCGTAGCTTTGGTGGCCGAAGCATGCAGCCAATACCTGGTGCACTTGGCCGAGCTTGATGTTGTGGGATTTGCTGAGCACGTCGTGCGCAACTCCGCTCCAGCGAGCGAACTTTTCCATGGTTGTCCTTTTGACGGCGACGAACGAGGAGCGCTTAACGTTCGTCGCGGGAAGGAACCATGCGACGCGTGCAGTCAGGAATCCAGAAATCAGCCGGTTTAAGTCGCTCGAAACTTGGGCGCGGCGCCCGGACATGTCGATGCCTTGGCGTCATTCTGCCAGCAGTTGTCGCGAGCGATCAAGAGGCTGTGGTGCACGCGCGAATGGACTGGGAAGCTTCCTAGCGCGGAGGCTTCCTCTTTCGAGTCGAGCGAGGCTAGCTGACGGAAGGCAACCCTTCGGGCGCTATGGCTGAGGTCAGCGTAAAGAAGCTGACCGCCTCGATGAGCGTCTCGGCCTGCAACCGCAGACTCTCTGCCGCGGCCGCGCTCTCTTCGACCAACGCAGCGTTCTGCTGCGTGACTTGGTCAAGCTGACTGACGGCATCTCCGACTTGGCCGATACCGGTCGCCTGCTCGGTGGTTGCCGACGAGATATCGCCAATGAGCTGGGTGACCCTCTGCACTTGCGAGACGATGTCGCCCATAGACGCGCCTGCCTGGTTGACCTGCGCTGCGCCGAGCTCAATCTTCACAACACTTGAGCCAATCAGCGACTTGATTTCCCTTGCTGCCTCCGCGGCGCGGCTTGCTAGGGTTCGCACCTCACCCGCCACCACGGCGAAACCGCGCCCTTGCTCTCCGGCTCGAGCCGCCTCCACCGCCGCATTGAGTGCCAGGATGTTGGTTTGGAATGCGATGCCGTCGATGACGTTGGTAATGTCGGCGATCATCTTGGACGACTCAGTGATGTCCTGCATGGTGGCGACGACAGCTTCAACCGACTGGCCGCCCCTGACGGCAATCGCACAGGCGTCGTTCGCCATTCGGCTGGCCGTGGTCACGGCGTCAGCATTCGCTTTGACTGAGCTCGACAGCTGCTCCATGGACGCAGCGGTCTCCTGGAGGTTGCTTGCCTGCTCCTCGGTCCGCTGGCTCAGGTTCAGGTTGCCCGTCGCAATCTGTGACGAACCGGTCGCAATGCTGTCGCTGCTTGCACGCACCTGCGTGACGATACGCGTGAGGCTTTCTGACATCGCGTTCAGTGACCGAAGCAAGTCCGCAGCCTCGTCTCGACCCTGCGGCACTGTTCTTGTCGTCAGGTCGCCTTCTGCTACGGCTCCCGCGAGGACAGCGGCCTGCTGGATTGGCACCGTGACCGAACGCGTCATCTTGATGCCGAGAGCCAAACCCACCAGTAGTGCAATCGCCACCGAGATCACGTTGACCCACAAGACCCTATGGTAGGTGACAGCGGCGCTCTGCGCAGCCGCGTCCGCACCCTTCGAGTTGAGGTCGATGTCCTCGAGGATCGCCTTGGTCACGACCGAGAAGCTACTGGCAGACTGGCCCGTCGAAAACTGCCTTGCCTCGCTGAAGGTTGCCTCCCCGCCGGCGGACAGCGCGAGGAGCTTGTTGTCGTCCACGCTGTAGGC
>FTCQ01000075.1_pt1 | contig 21983 bp, 20 predicted proteins | sample 1639821 | NCBI WGS metagenome assembly FTCQ01 (sample SAMEA3914869, study PRJEB12502) | metagenome | biome: forest; material: soil | place: USA | collected 2012-03-12 | depth 0.1 m | reverse complement strand
GCCTCGCCCCTCGACTAATCTGTTCCAGCGCCATAAGCGTCTTGGAGTCTCGAAACCTGAAGCCGGCGAGCATGTTTCGAGAAATCAGGAGATATAGGCTAACTAATGCAGCTGTTTTTCCAGCATCGGGAAAACCGAGCACGCCAACTTGGGTACAGACACGACGAGCAAGATGGGCGCGAACCGCCTCTTCGCCCATCGTAAAGCTAGGCTCGAGCTGAGCGCCCTGCACGGGAGAGGGCAACACGGGGTCTAGGCCACCGCCGGCAACCTGCGCGTTCAATTGGCTTTGGTGATTTGGGCAACCGGATGGGTCCCGATTGAGCATGCATATCCCAGTTTGGGCGACGGTGCAGTCGCGCTGAGAACATGTCGATGCCATTTTAGTTCGTACCAGGATGATTGAACTTGGCCAAACCGAGTTCGAGAACCAAGCGCTGGCCCCAGTCGGCGACTTCTATGGCTGCAGTTTCCAAAGGCGTCGAAAATCCGAGAACCGCGCTCACGACCGGAGCGATGGCAGGAAACTTAGACGCGATATTCTCGCCAAAATAGCTTTTGAACTTAGCCCGGAACTCTTCCGTCTCGGAAACAAGCGCCTTCAGAGTTTTCGGCTTGCCGACTGCAACGTTCCGCAGCGCCATATGGACATGCGATGTGGCTGGAATTCTGCGCAGCAGCTTCGTCACCTCAAGAGCCGATGCGACCAAGCCTGCGGACGATTTCAGGGTCGAAATTCTCGAATTCAGGACTGCACTGTAGTCACCCAGGCAGAACCAAAGGAGCTCGAGCTCCTCACGGTCAAGCGCAGCGTTGGCTTGAAGGGCGACAATTGCTGCCTCGGCTGCGGTCGAGACTTTTTGAGCGGCGACCACAGCGGTTTCGGTTCCGTCCAGGGCGACCTTCGAATCCGGAACGGTTTTGCGCGCTCTGGAAGCCTCGCTCGTTATCCGGTAGGCAGCCGCTGAGAACGTGAGAAGCTCCTTGATAGCTTGGTCAAGCTTTTGCTTACCAGTAGCAGGCACAACGCTCAGCCCTGTATGGAGCGCCGCAGCCAAGATTTCGGCAACGGTCCGCCCACTTTCGCTAGGCGTTGCGCCCTCAACAACTTTTAGACATGCGCCAAGTGCGCAAACGTAGACCTCAATATCGTGGCCATCAGCCACAAAAGAAGGGCTTGCGTTGTTGAGTGCCGTAACGCAAATCGTTTCAAGCTCTCCAGTCAACTTGGATTGACCCAGCCCAGCCACAAAGCTCTGTGCAAATCCGAACAACTCATCAACATTCGTCGCAGATGCAATTCGCGCCGCGACCGCCGCAATCGCCGCTTCGCGCTTAACAACCAACTCGTCCGTGGGACTTTGGTCGAAAATTCTGACTAGTTCGACTGGCAGCATTTCTTCTCCTCTATTATTTCGTAATTCGCGCCTCAAGCGCGACTTTCAAATCATTAACTCTTCCTGCTTCTTTCGCCTTATCAAGAAAGCTCCGCTCCAAAGCATGGGTCAACGTCACGTTGAAGGTCTCGGGTATTAGATTCAACTGGACGAGAATGCTCAATCGGTCGGATTCATCGATGTCTCTAAAAAATGAAAGCACGAGCAGCGAGTACTCATCATCATCGCTAGTGATACTTGGATTCTGCACAACATGCTCCTCCAAGGGGGCGTCGGGCGTCGCCTCTTCCGAGGCACCTTGCTCTGCATCCACCTGTGGCACAGCGGCTCCGGCGGAGACATAGTTAGGGCATTTAAGCACATATTGCTGAGCTTCGCCCCCGACCGTTGCGGTGCCTTCTGCGAATGCGGTTCGAGTCTTGTGCCACTCTCGCGGCTGGATGTTAACAACGAGTTTTTCGTCGCCAACATCCCAGTCGAATTTAATTATGTTAAAGCAATAGCGCTTGCCCTCGGCCGCAGGCGGAACAGTCGCCCCTGCGGAAATCATAAGTACTTCTTTGCCGTCGTCGCTAGTGACAAGTTTGGAGGACGCAGAATGCTCGTGGCCAGAAATAACTATTCGAGCGCGACTGCGCATGTAGTCGGATGCGTCTTCGGAGTCCTGTAGCCAGTGAAGCGGATGGTGCATCAAAATGACTAACTCTTCGCCCTCTCTGTTGCGCTGAACCACGCGTTGTCGTTGCCCAAGAAGTAGGCGCCCTTCCTCTTTGCCGGAAGCTCCGCATATCAAGGCCGAATTCAGGCCCACAAATCGCAGAATCCTGCCACTTGAAATCTCGAGCGGATGGTCACCGGCGAGACCACCGTCGTCGTCAATCGAGCAATCGTAGCCCTCCGCAAACAAGCGGTAGCCATCGAATCTTCGAAACAGTTGCTCTCTGTCTCCCGAATCGACAAGATATTTATCAAGCCTAGCATCCCCCTCAGTTGCAATTGCTGCCAGCATATCGGCGCAGTTTTGACTTATCTTTGTTCTGTCAATGTCGTGGTTGCCTGGAACAACAAATACATTGGAGCGCAAGCATCCAATCGCCTGCGTCAGCTTGTCAAACCATTCGCCGGCAAGTCGATAGTCACTCTCGCGGCCGGCAAATGCTATATCACCCGTCGCAATTATTCCTCGAACCGTATGCGGGGGAATGGCAGCGAATTGCTGCCTGCAATCTTCAATAATGCTTTCTTTTACATCGTCGTCAACCACGGTTTGGCCGCCTTTTTCTTGGCCGAAATGAATATCTGAGATGTGAACGAAAGCAAATGACATGTGCAGATTCGAGGTTTTTTAAAGAATCGCCAGCGAGAACTACGAGGCAGCTGAGGAAACCGTGGCGCGTTGCGCTCAAGGGCGCGCCTGCCAGCTTGCGGCCTTTTGTAACTGAGCGCAAGCTCGACAGTACTTATGATGGACCGTAGTCACACTGCACCGAGCGCTTTGTGGGCCGAAGCGGCCTCCTTGGCCCTGATAGCGCGTGGCTTGCGGTTGATTCGCACCACGACCACGGCCCACGCGTGCGTCTCGCCATCGTGTTCGCGCTCGTGAATCCTGAGGCCAACCTCGATGCGAAGGTTCCTGGCGTACTGAGCCCTCTTTTCCCGCGCCCAACGCCAGCTCTGCAGCATGGGACGATACTCGAGAAGCCAGCGACGCTCCAGGTATGCGCGCGCAGTTGCATCGCGCTTGGTACGCGGCGGCCTGGTGGACGTGAAAAGACCTAGAACGCCCGCATGCAGTTGGGTGTGATGCTTCCCATGAAGCAATGCTTGGCATAGTCGATGCAGGTCCGCCCTGACACCATCGCCCATGCGGAGGTACGACCCGTTTTTCAACTCGATGACGACTCGCGGCGTTCCATTCCCGTGGCCCAGCACGATGTCGAGCCGCCCATCAACGCGGAGATGAGCCGCCTTGCGTCCACACTGAACGCCACCAGCGCTCTCAAGCACTTGGCCTACCTGCGGCTCCATCAACAAAGTGCGTTGCGAAGCGGGGATGACTTTGCGCAGGTGCTGTGCGACCTTCACGGTCGAGAAGTACTCCGGCGCAGTCCAGAGCCATTCGCCCGACATCTCCTCCCACTCGCGGAACGCCGCCTCGATGCCTTGCGCCACCCAGAGTGGGACAAACTTTGTTTGCAGCCCTCGGCTCATCGTCTGACGTCCTTCGATTGAGATTGAGAGTGCGCCTCCAACGGCGCGTGACGCCCCGAGTCGGGAAGTCCTTCGACTTCGCGGGCAACAGGGCGAAGATTTGATGCTTTCGACATCCGCACAATCGTGCTCAGCCGCTCCACATTCGCGTTGGGCGCATTCCTCGGCATCCAATCTCCTCCTGTGGTCTCGATGAAGCGGTGCATCTGCGGCTACTCGCGCTCGGGACTACTTTTCCGTCTGTGTGGGCGGTCGAATCCCTCCTGAATAGATAGAACGGAATTGGGAGGGCAAATCCGACACTTGACTTGGAGATAGATACCCACTGCGTCAACTTGAGCACGGGCTTTACATCAAGCATCCCTGCGGCCTCGCGTGCGAGGACCGGGATGCGAACTATGGAGCTAAATGTCTTTGAGAGCGTTTCCCGGGCTAATGCCAGTCACGCTGCAACCCACCGCAAGCACTTCTTTGAGACCTGCCTCTCCGGCGTGAACCTGGCGAACCGTCTGAACAATGGTCGGGACGGCCACCGACGGCATCGTGAACTGCGCGCGCAGTCGCGTCTGCTGATTGAGCCTATCAGCAAGCATCCGGGCTACCGGAGCGTTCAGACTCGGCGCGAAGAACAAGGCCATCCCGGACCGAAGCGCCGTCACGAAGCGCAGCGAAGCAACAACCAGGGGTCGCGCCTGCACCTCGTCTGAGCGACACACCCGAACTGCCGCGCCGAAATTCACGACAGCGTCGCGACTCTTCCCCTGAACAGCTTCCTCGAGTGCAGCATTCAGCGCCATGCCGAGGCCGGCCTGCAGCCGTTCCAGAATTGGCGCCACCGAAGAACCGTTCAGACTCTGCGCATCGGCTAGCCAGCGCTCAAGAAGCGCCTGCGGCTCGCCAGCGGCCAGCAGGAGACCGAGCGCCAGAAGGCCTGACATCATCTCCTCGCTTGAAGCCCTCTGGGTACTGTCTGGATGGCGGCTAACATGAAGCTCGGCGGCTACATTAGACATGCCGAGGACGTAACCCAGGAAATCGGGTGACGCTCCGCGCACAAGTTCCCGAAGGATGAACGACTTAGACCCGTTGAGGCGCGCGATGAGGTCGTCACCACGCATCAGCACGGAAACTCTTTCGAAAACGAAGTCCGAGGCGTCGGCCCAGTGGGCTTCCAGATAGGCCACCTGTGTCTCGAGCAGCCCGATGCGCAGCGCTTGCCCCGCAGTCAGGCTGTCGACAGTCACGCTCGGGCCGCTCGCGCGACCAAGCCCAATCTCGACCGGCTTTCCATCGGGCCGGAGTCGGCCAGGCGTCTCGAACAGTTGCGCCGTGAGGTTCGCAACCTGGATTATTGCTTCCCACCGCTTATGGCCTTCGGCCCAGGCTTCCCGCGGAAGCAGAAGCACCGCCCGGACCAGAAGCGCACTGCAGCGTCGGCGCTGCCCGGCACGTAGCGCGCAGTAGGCGGCATCCACAAGTAGACCTACACGCGTTTCCTCAAAGCCCTCAACCAGCTGCTTGACGCCTTCTTCGAAGAGCGAAGCTGCTCGTTCGAATTGCCCGATTTTCCCGGCCGAGATTGCAGCGCGCCGGAAGGCGAACGGGTCAGTGACTGCCTGCGGGCCGAAACGCGCGATGTTCGCATCCCAAGCAGCCAGCGCTTGCGCGTGGGCGCCCGACTGCCCAATCAGGTTGATTCGCTGCTCCTCGATGACGGCACTAGGCCCGTACAGCTCGACCGCATCGTCGAGCGCTGTATAGCCGCCCTTCATGTCGCCAGCGTATTCACTCAGAACAATCGACTTGGCGCGCGCCACTTGAGCGCCGTAGAACGGCAGCTTGCACCTCGTGCAGACCGCAAGCGCGCGGTCGAACGCCTCGAGCCAGCCATTCCAGACGGGGGTATCGCTGTTTGCTTCAGCCACCCAGCCCGTATGCACGAAGGCACCGAGGTCCCGCACGAAGGGCCAATCGAGCATCTGGTCGAATTCCTGGGCAAGCTCTTGATGGCCAGCCTCCTCAAGGAACGCGAGCAGGTCGTCGAGGTCCCGCACGGTCTTCACGCCAGCTGCCCGCAGGGAGAGAAGCATCTGAAAGACCGACGCGCTACTAGGAGGCGCAAATCCCGAAGTGGCCGGCGTGGCTTTGATGTTGGCCAAGCCGTTGCGCAGAATTGACGCGGCGGGCTCCTCTGTTCGCACAGCACTGGCAACGGCGTCGAGCACGACCTCCATCGAAAGTGAGACTTGCCTGGTCAGCACGGTCATGTCGTACATCACTCGGACGACCATCCAGAGTTCGCCAGGTTCGCGTGGGCCAATCGCCAGTCGCCATGCGCGAGCGACCTCGTCAAGCCGCGCAGGCTCTTCCGCCTCTGCGACCAGGAACTGGAGATGCCGAAGCGACGGCATCCCAGCCCTGAGCGGAGCCAGCGCAGGGTTCTCGTCGAAGCCGATGGAAAGCACCCACGAGCAATGCTTCACTGCCTGTGACTGAGCATCGTCATCGGCAGTCAGGATGTATCCGACGCTGCGGAAAAAACGCGCCGAGTCCAGCGCGACGAACGCGTGAAACACCAACGCGCCCGCATATATTGGAGGGATGGGGCTGCTAGCGGAGATTGCGTCGAACACCTTCGCGTGAACAGCACGGTGCTGTTCAACGGTCCAGGTCACGCCGACCTCGCCGCGCAAAATCTGCGTAACGTGATAGCGCTCGTTGCCGAGTTCCTCCAGCCAGCGCCCAGTCAAATTGGTCAGTACCGCAGACGCACCACCAAGCGCCGGCGGCAGACCCGCAAGATTGAGAAGCATGGTTCGCGTAGGCGCGACCATGAACTCTCCGGCCTCAAGGACGAACTGGCTCACTTCAAGGCTCACCGAAGTCTCGAGCAGCTCGCGAGCCATCTGCTTGGCCGACTGCGCCCCAGGCGAGGACGTTATGAGCGTCGTTAGGCTTGCGTCTGGCCAACCCTCACTCTGGAGCTCAACCAGCCGAACATGAACCAGTCGGGGATGGCCGCCGGTTTGCATTCCAACGATGCTGCTCCAGACGGTTGCGAGCTCCGACGTGCCGCATCCAAAGTCCATGCAATGAAGGGCAATTTCTGCTTGCGACATTGCAGGCACGGCGAGAACCTCCATGCCCCAAGACGAAGCCACTTCCTGTTCAAGCGCTTCACTGTGCCCCTGCGCGGTAAACAGGAGTGCCTTCCCGGCGACACCCGCGCGGTGGACAAGCTGTCGCAGGCTCGGCCCATAGACACGGCGGGCGCTCGCCGACGTATTCAAGTCGTCGAAAATCAGCAGCGAAGGACCATCCGAACGTTCGAGCGTGAGTCCAATCAACCGGAACGCCTCCGAGGTCGCCGCTGGCGTCCTGTCCGAAAGCTCGGTCCAGGTCGCGCCCAGGCCCACGGCTGCGGCAACGATTTGCGCAATGGTGGTCTTGCCCTTGAAGACCGACCCGACGAGGAGGAGCGCGCTTCGCTGGATGGCGCGCTGCGCGACGCTGTCGACGATTTCTTGTCGACGCAGGAGTGCTCTCGGGGGACTGGGCGGAACACCCTGCAGAAGGGCCAGGTTCGCGAAGTTCGCCTGAAGTGATGCCAATTGAGCGGCAACCACAAGCATGCCGCCCGCACTGTTCAGCGGCATCTCGAGTGTGACGGTCGTAGCCTTCTCGATTTGCAGCTCGAGCGCCGTTCTATCCAGGCTGCGTTCCGCGGGGTCTGGCTCAAGAACCTTCTTCCAGCAATACGCCAGGAGCGCGTTCTTGACCATGTTGGCGGCACTGCGGGGCTGCTTGGCCAGGACGAGGGCGTCACCAATCCGCTCGAGCACGCTTCGCTCGACTACCTCGACGTCAGGCTGCTTCGGGAGCCATGTGAACCGCTGAAGCAGCTGCGCCTGTATCTCCTGCACAGACGAAGTCGCCAGAAACGTCCTGACAGAGGCATTGGCCGAGTTGTCCTCCAGGCTGGCCAGCAGTTGCTGCCTCACGGCCTCGGCCAACAAAGGGTCGAATGCCGCCTTCCCCCACGCTTCGATTCCAGTGTTGCCTCCAAACCTGGCGTCGCGCTCCATCGCCACGTGCGACGTCGTCAAGTACACAAACTTGACGACGCGCCCTGGCGAACGTTGAGCGGTCGCCCAGAAATTCCGGATGGCGTCGCGCGCGTTCTGTGAGTTGAGAGACACACCGTCCTGGGTCCGCTTGACCTGAACGGTCACAGTCTCGGCGGAGTTCACGCGGTCGATGTCCTCGGCGCCCTCGAGGAAAAGCACCTCACCGTCCGGAAGCATCAACCAGGACTCGATAGACCGCCAAACCTGGTAGTCGTAACCACCCATAGCTCCGAGCGCTTCGCGCTCAGGCGTGCGAGGAAGCGGCTGCATCTGCGACGGGGGCTGGGGTGCTGGCGACGTCATGAGGGCGGCAAGTCAGGCGTGGTCGTCCACTGATTCCTGGCCGAGGCGGGATTGAGCATTTCGATGGTTGCACCTTCGCACTTTATCCACGGGCCGCCCGGATGGTCATCGCCATCCCAGGCCGCGAAGGCTGCTTCGGCTTCTCCATGGCGTTCGTAGCAGTACCGCCCGCCGTGGCCAAGGAGGTCAACGTCCACGGCCAAGCTCCGGGTGAAGCTGAGGCGCGAGACGTTGCAGAGGTGGGCGGAACCGCACCCGAGCAGGCTCGTGAAGTCCTGGGCTCTGAGGCTGGCGAGGTACTCAGGCGCGAAGTCAGAGAGGTCGTTGGTCATGCTCGTCACAGGCTTCGTGACGGTGTCGCCACGCTCATGGTGACTCTACTTCAACAGCCGTGACTTACCGTGCGAGGTGTTCGTGGCTGCGGCCAGCGGTCATCACCACCTGGAACGGAGAAATCCTGCAAATCGAGATTCTTCATGATGTCGTTGTCGGCTCACAATTGCGCATGTTGCTGCGGAAAGCCTATGTGCGGCCGCAGCGTTCCCGGAGGCCATGGCCTGCGACAACCGGATACCGGACGAAAGACCTCGAGGGAGTTACAAGAATGAGCACTGCGGCAGCGGGTCGAGCCGCGGAGACGGCTATCAGCGTGTGGTAGCCCTCGAATGCGCGATTGAGATGCTGCTCGACTCGAGCATCCAGTGGCTGGAAATCGATTTGACGTCAACCAACTTAGTTCCCAATAAGCATTCTGAGGGCCCATGATGAGTGCCAGGTGCTGAAGATTTAACGGGTGTAGCTGAGGTCTACCGTCGGCTTCGCCACGCTCGACGCGACCCCACACGTAGGCGGCACGTATGCGCATTGCTTCGCTTGCTCGATGAGTTCCTCAAGCTGCCTTCGATAGCGGTACTGCTGCGCGACATCGCTGGAGATGTACGTCGTCAGCATCTCGTCGCCAGGTCGGTCCATGAAGCTCAACCTAAAGCCTTTACCGTAAGCTTTAAATCGCGCTCCGCCTTACCAGACGGCTTCCTTCCCATCGAAAAGTGCGAACTTGGCGTGACGGAAGAGCCTCCCGAAGTCGATGGAGCCCCTGCCAGGAACGGCAATCCGCCGAGCGAGCACGACCGCAGCTTCTGGGTCGTTCTTCGAGCGAACGGCCTCGAAGTGGAGCAGAGCAATGTCTTCGATGAACCTCGTGGAGCTAGTGCCCTTGGCCCGCGGGCCTTTCGGGCCGGCATGGGTACCGTTTGATGGTCTGCCAACTGACGGAACGTCAACTGGAGGCTCAGCGCCTGGCCGCTTTACGCCCGCAGATGGTGGGTCGTCTGCTGGGTCGAAGACATCGATGGCATCGTCGACCTTGCCGCCCACCTTGTGGCCTCGGCCGCCGGTAGCGCCTCGCTTGCGAGAGCGTGTCGGGTCGAAATCTGGGCAGTCCACATCATGGTCGTCCAGCTCGCGGTAGTGGACAACGACTGACTGCTCCTTCTGGTCAGGCGCCGCCTGGTAGTTGACGCACGTGACACGAGTTCGCGTGCCTTCTGGACTGGTGCGGCAATCCTCGTACTGGCAGAAGAAGTGGAACCTCGGTGGTCTGGGCTCGGTCGCCAGGTACTCGCGCTTCGCTTCGCGTGCCTGCAGCGTCTCACCAAGCTCCTGGCACCACGCGTAACGTAAGCCAGCCATACCCGCTACCGTATGCGAAAACGCGCCGTATGTACGAATCGCAGGTTTTACCAGGCTGTCGGTTCATCCGAAGGACACTGCTAGATGCTGTCCTCTCAGCAGGCCCATGCCACGGCGGCCATGAGTGTGTTGCGACAGCACGCGCGCGAACGAAGAAATCTCGCGGAATTCGTTGTGCTCGCGCGACTTGAGAGCGCGTGGACCAAAGCCGTCGGCCTCAAAAGCAGACTCGGTTCGCGCCTCGCATGAGTCGTCGAACCGAATCGTGGCAATGACTCGAATCGGATAAGCACGGAAATCCACGCGACGTCTTCGAGTCAAGCGAGGCCGCACTCAATCAAGCGGGTCGATGGATGCAGTCCACGAATCAAATGCATCCACACTTCACTGGATTGGATAAGCAGCTCGCGAATGCCAATTTCCCAATTGGCAGTCAAGCAATCACCTGCTTCAGCGCAGTGACTCGATTGACGCAAAACGAGTCAGCGGTGACTCTTTCGTGAGGCAGATGAGCCCTAACGTGCATTTTAAAGGCGAATCTAAAACGAGGCAACTTTCTTTAAAGGCGGAATGACCCTACGTGACCATCGCGAATGGGAGTCGGAAAGACTTTCGCGCAAGGCAGCCTCGCAGGATGTCACCTTCGAACCGAACAGACCGACTTAACAACGAGGATGTCTCAACGATGAAGAACAGGAAGACCGCAAGGGGAAATCGATGCACGCCCCGTTGGGCGGAGCGCGGGAGCCCGAGGGGGAATGGCGTCATTGAGACAGGTGTACTCCTCGTGTCGGCCCGCATTGCCGAAGCGACTTGGGATTGGGTCGAAGACCATCTCCTCAGGAAGCTCAAGCGTCATGGCTGTCTCCCGTTGGCCAGCCCGCAGCAAGGCGAAGAAATCTGCATAGGCGAGTCTGAGAAGCGCCTGCTTCGCTATGTCATGGGCTGCAGTTGGTCGTCGAAACCGTCTGGCGCCGGCAAGTCGCACGTCCTTGCTCAAACGAGCGCACACTCATCGGGGCGGAGCACGTGATGGACGGCTCTGACGTTCCAGGCCTTCGGGTGGTGAATGGCTATCGCACGGATGACCCGCATCCGGAGCTTCGCAACAACCCCATGGCGCTGGACTTCCCTCCTCCGCTTTCAGACCCAGAAATGTTCCGAGCCTTGGCGGACATCCCCAATCCACGACCAGATGACTTTGCAAGTCAGTCCTTGAATTCCAGGTTGGAACGAATCAAGGACGTGGAACAAGTTCATATCCCCTGCGAATACGACTTTCGGGTGCTTCGCACCGCCATCTCCACGACAAGGGCGTCCTTCATCCCGAGAAATCCGAATCACCCCGACGTCATGAGATTTATCATCCGCGCTTCGCAAGGGAACGTCGGTGCTGTTCCTCGCATTTCGAAAGCCGGAGGCGGCGGTGGTCTTGGAATTCTAGTGACGGGGCCGAGCGGCACTGGAAAGACTTCGACCGCAGACCGAGTGGTCGCGATTCTCGACTCGAGGGCTCGAGTTCACCTCACGCTTGGCGGTAAGCCATGTCGATGGCTGCAGCTGGGCGTCATCAGAGTAACCGTTGGAGACACCTGGAAGTCAACGCTCGAGGCCATCCTTTTGGACATCGACTCCAAGCTTGACCGGGACTCGCTCGTCAGGCGCACCTTGAAGCCTTCACGTGGAACTCTCCTCAAAGACGTTCTCCAAGCGCTCAGTAGCGGCTTCGCGCCGCTCCTCATCCTCGACGAGATTCAGACCATCAAGGGTCTCAACCGAACCGTTGCAAAAGAGATTCTGAAGGGGCTCATCAACCTGATGGAAGGCGCCGGCATTCCCGTGATGATTGTGGGAACCGTCGCCGTTCGTGAGCTCTTCACCAGCTTCCCATCGCAGATGGGCAAGTTCCTGAATACGGGCGACATCCGCTACATGCCGATGGCGCGGGGTTCGATGGAGTGGTCTCAGTTCGTCACAACGTTGAAAGAGTACGCGGTTTCGGTCTGGCCGATTGAGTACTCAGAGACCTTCGACGACGACCTCTTTCTTCACACGATGGGCGTCAAGCGGTTCGTTCGCGAATACATGAAGACAGTCCTCACTCGCCATGCCGAAGCCGAGTCGCCAGAACAGTCACTCGTGGTCGACCGCGCGCTGCTGGACGACATCGCCACCAAAGAGATGGCAGGTTCCCAAGATGCCATTGGCGTCCTGCGTGTGGCTGCACTGAACTTCGAATTCGACCTGAACACCTATCGGGCCTACGAGGACTTCCTCAAGCCGAAGTCGGAACACACGGCCACCAGCCCGTCGAAGAAGGTGGAACTGAAGTGGATGGCCGCGAACGACCTCAGTCCGCTTGCCCCTCGTCGCCCCATCAGCATCTCCGAATTCGAAGAACTGGAGCGTGAAATCGCCGAAGTCGCTGCCCATGAGGGGCAAGAGAAAGCCGCCGCGGCACAGCGAAAAGCATCGGGTCAAGCACAAGCGGGCGCGAATGGGTCGACCGGTCCCGATGCCACGACGGTGTTCGCTGCCGGCAAAAAGTCGGCAGCCAAGCCAAAGGGCTCCAAGCGCACTCGCGACGGCAAAGTGGACGTTGGGCCCGACGACATGCCGCGGGTCGACGCGCTGGACATCCGGTGATGATGCGCCGCTTTACGCTCCCGCCCATTGTCCAAGGCGAGACCATCCGCAGTTTCGTCGAGCGAGTCGCGTTGCTCAACGCACTGTCCCTTCGGCAGGCAACGGGGTTCGTATTCGGTGCACCCTGGCTCGTCCCTTCATGGGAGCTGCCTCGAGGTCTCAGTCGGTTTGCCGAGCGCGTCGGACAGGCTCTGGGACACGCGGAAGCGGCGCACTGGCTCGCTGCTCACACGCATGCCCCCTACTACTGGTCCACGCTGACCACCCAACGACGCGAGACGCTCGCCTCGAGGCTTCTCTCGGTGAGCAATGGCCCAGTTCGGCCGGTCTCGGCCTCGACACTGGAGGAATGGTTTCGCAAGCCAGCGACGCTGTGTCCGGAGTGCGACGAAGAGTCGCATCAGACGCTCGGCTTCTCCCACGTCCATCGCGAGTGGATGCTCCCTTTCTCGACGCGCTGTACCGTGCACGGAACGCCGCTGCGGGCACATCGTCAGTGGTCGGTTGGTGCAAGCGGAAAACATGAGGCGATTGGGCTTCTGCCGGGCCGGAAGACAGCCGGGTTGGAGTTCAGCACTGCGAGCAGGCACACCCTCGGGACAGGCGGCGAGCAGCTGGAGGTCATGGGCGAGCTGCTTCAGTCCCGTGGGTACCTGACGCGGCGCGGAAGTGTCCGCCGTACCGCCCTTGAGGAACTGGTGCTGACCTACAGCCGGGGACGGTTCGAGCATCCGGAGCTCAACCACCTTCTGACGACGCGCAGCAGGTTGCACGCTGCCCTTGCCGACCTGTACTCCACCCGCGCAACGCTCCACCCTGCGGTGGCGACCGTAGTCTGCGCCGCCCTGAGCAATGAGCCGGAAGTCGAGCAGCAACTGCTCCTTCCGTCACCTAGAGAGATGCAGACGCGACTTCTCCGGGACGCACTCATGTCAGGGCTGAAGCCGAGCGCTGCGGCCGTCCAAGCGGGCGCGAGCGTGACCACAGCCGTTCAGATGGCCTTCTCGCTCGGGTTGATAGTGCTGACCCGCCCCAAGAAGCTGAGAGAGCATGTCGTGTCGCAGGTTGTTCGACTTCTGGGGAACGGCCGTCGACCAGCGCAGGTCGCCAAGGCCGTCGGAGTGTCATTGCCATCCGTCTACCGAATCATGGCGCGCACTGACGGATTGAAGCGCCAACTCGCTGACGCCGCGCACGCCGAACGCCTGGAGAGTTCCCAGCGTCGCTGGCTCGCGTTGGTGGCGGCCAACCCGGGAGTGGGCGTCAAGGAGCTGCGCGCCAAGCAATCAGCGGTCTACGCCTGGCTCTACCGCCATGCACGTGATTGGCTCATGGCTGCAGGGGCCCCTACAGGGGCGGCCAAGCGGGTCGTGGCAGCCGGGCGTCATCGCGCGCCAGAGGGTGCTGACCAAGCTCTTGTCGAGCGCCTGGTGGCGGCGCGGGACATCGACGCCATGGACATGCCCAGGAAGCTCACGCGCACGGCCTTGGCGCAGCAGTGTGGACGGCAAGTCGGCCATCCCCGTGGGTCAAGCAAGGCAACTCCGCTGAGCGATGCCGCCTTGAAGAATTTGGCAGAGCGCGATGAAGCCTACGTACTTCGGCGCGTCAGCGCTGCCACCGCGCACCTTCACAACGCCGGTGAATCCATTGCCACATGGCGCGTCATCAAGGCGTCGCGCGTGCGGGCTTCGTTCATCGAGCGTTCGGGCATCAGCGCGGAGGAGGCAATCGCGCGCACCCACGCACTGGCAAGAGAGGCACTGTGTGCAGCCTGAAACTACAACGAGCTCGCCGTTCATGTGGCTCTCCGTCTGCCGCCCGCTGGGCGACGGTGAGAGCGTTCTGGGATACCTCTGGGGAGTCTCCCACCTCAGCGGCTATTTGCGCTTGAAGGACCTGGTCACCGAGCTCAATGGCAGGCAGGCCATCCAGCCGCCGTGGACGGTACCGAGCGGCCTCGCGCGAATCTGCGAGGCGTTCAATCCAGTGTTCGGCTCTCCGGAGGACATCATCAAGAACAACACCTGCCTGCCGGCCCATTTCCCGTTCATCGACGCCGCGGCGCGAGCGGCGGTAGTCGCTCATGCACTCAAGGATGAGTGGGAGCCAGGCGTCGCGAGCATGATTGGTATCACCGGACGCGCAATCCAGAGCAAGCCCGTCATGGCTCTCTGCCTTGACTGCGTCAAAGACGACGACCGGCAGTTCGGATTCGCCTACTGGCACCGCGAGCACTGCCTGGCTGGAATCGGCTACTGCCCCAGGCACGGCACGCCCCTCGTGGCGGGATGCGGCTCCTGTCGATACTCCCACCGGCTAGCTCGTTCCGTACGAGTGCCGCAATTGAAGTGCTGGTGCCAGGGAAGGCATACATTGAGCCACCCGCGACTCGCCCCGGCCGATGCAGAGGTCGTCAAGCGCGCAGCAAAGTACGGCCAGCAACTGCTCGACGGCGCGCTTGAAGGCGCTACGCCTGAAGTGCTCGGCGCGTACTACTTCATGCGCGCGCGGGAGATGGGCTATGTCGCGGGCACTCGCCTGCAATCGGGCCGCTTGATGGACGACGTACGCAAGCGCTACTCGCCCGCGGTACTGGCGAGACTGAACGCCACCATGCCAGGGCAACAGAATTGGCTGGGAGCAATGCTCGGTCGGCGGGCTGCCAGCAACGTCCTGGGCAAGAACCTGCTGCTGTTCGACTTCTTCGGTGGCTGCGTGCCATCGAAGGCTGACCTGCATGCGGCAACGCAGCTGCTGGCTGAGATAAAGCAACAGGACGAAGATGAGGCGAAATCACATCCGGGCACCCCGAGAAGCGACTCGCAGTCAGATGCGCAGCGAGAGACCGACCGCCAGACCATCGAGGCCTTTGTTCGAGCGTCGCCTGAAGCAACACGTACGGATACGCTGAAAGCGCTGGGGCGAACGCTCGTACGCGCACGGAAGCACGACGCAGATTGGCTTGACGTCGTACTACCCACCAAGCGGCCGCGCGACGGGACGAAGACCGAGGAGCAGAGCGCTACGTACTGGCGGTCAATGGATACAGCGATGTCGTGCCACGTCTACGCGAAGCGGGACGCGCTACTGGCCAAGAAGAACGATTTCGGAAAGAAGCTGACGAAACGCGTACTTCTGGCAGGCTATCGGCGTGGAAACGAGGTGACCGAGGAATGGCTTGAGAAGCTACCGCTCACCAAACAAGCCTTGTATGAATGCATCGAGACTTCCTTGGAGCACAAGCGTGCGCTGGCCCGCGCGGTGATTGAGGAGAACCTGCAACGCACCGACCTCTTGGCCTTCGTCAAGGAGGTGACTGGCCTTCCTTCATGGGTCATCCGCGACATCTTCGCAAAGGTGCAGTGGGAACGCAGGTTGGAGGAGACATGAGCCACGCGCTGCTGGAGCCGCAGCCGTTCAGTTGGAAGCGTCTGCTGAACGCGGGTGTCGCCGAGCTGCCGCGCGATATCAACGGACAGCGCCCAAGTCCGCACTACGAATCCTACCTGCAGCTCACGCAAGTCCATCGCGTCCGGAGCTTGGCGGGCTACATGCCCGGCGTTTGGCTCGGGCGTCAGCTTCAGCTGACCTCGCTCGGTGAGATTCGATGCGCATGGGGTCTAGAGGCCAACCGCTTCGTCATCGACATCCGCGAGAACTATCCGATGCTGTCCCCGGAGGTTTTGAAAGCACTGATGGACGGTGAAGATATCGCGCACAACAAGGTTTGGACTTTGGACTTCGTCCTGACCATGGTGTCCGAGCGACCCCTTGGACCGCTGCGATACATGGCGCTATCGCGCAAGCCCGAAGGTGGCACAGATTCTCCGGCAGCCAAGCGCCGCGCGCGGCGTGAGGCAGAGGCCTGCGCTCGCATCGGCTGGAAGTGGGCCTACATCGATTCGCCCAGCGCGCAGTGCTACGACAACCTGATGAACCTGCGTGCTTGGGCGTTGGCCGATTCGCTGGACGTCGGCGCGGCGGATGCACGCAAGCTTGCAGCTGCCTTGTATTCGACGACGAGCACCAAGCCGCTCAGCAGCCTGCTTCCAATGCTCTGCAAGCGATACGGCATCCCCGAAGAGCGTCCGTACTACCTGCTCGCATGCGCGTACTACCTTGGTTTCATTGCGCTCGACCACAGCCGCCCTGTCAACGAGCGCTCGGCGCTGCCGCTGGTGGCGTTGGGCGGGTAGGCACTTGGAAAACGTCCGACGATGAGGCATGAGTTCATTCCCAAGTGCCTGTACGAGGAAGACTTCGGGCAGCGTCGCCTGCTGAGGTTCATCTGCGACGCGCCTGGCGGCGACAGGCTGCTGTTCAAGGTGGTCGCGCGCAAGTGGAACAAGGTCGCGGCCGGCGCGATTGCTCTGCCCACACAAGCAACTGCGGAGTTGCTGACGTCCCACGAATTGAAGATGATTCCGGAGTGCCTGCATTCGCCGTACATGGCGATGAACGACTCCCAGCTGCTGGCTGAACGCGACGGCGACAGGCGCTCGCTGGATGAGAAGCGTGCCTGGGTCGCTGAGCGCAAGCAGCAGTTTGGCTTGATAGAGGCACTGGTCACGGACGCGCGCCTGCCGTTCACCTACGACCCTGAGTCGGCGGGCACGGTACTGAGGGAGCACTCGGAGGCGACCGGCGTGAGCGTGCAGATGCTACGCCGCCTCCTCCACAAGTATGCGTGGTACGGCCTTGAGGAAAACGCTCTGCTCAAGAGGTACGAGGACAGGGGTCGCACTGGCGAGGTCGCCCGCGAGTACAAGTCGAAGACGGGGCGTCCGAATGCGACCCAAGTTCTGGGTATGGGGCCGGAGCTGGCGGGCGTCAACGTGACCGCTCGAGACAAGGAGATTTTCGAGCTTGCCATCAAGAAGTACTACGTTCGCCAAGACCTGAGTCACCGGGAGACCTACGAACGAATGCTCGACGAGTGGTACACCAGGAGCAATCAACACGGACGGTTCCTGATTAGCGCCGCAAAAGTCCCGACGTTCGAGGCTTTCTACAAGCACGCGCAGGAAATTGTCCGCCGCAACCAATGGGAGAAGGTGAAGGCTGGCCACAAGGACGGGCAGGAGATGGGGCCCTCTCGAGGCAACGATAGAGACATCTCCGGGCGAGTCGGTCGCGTCTTCGACGCAGACGGGACACCGTTCAACAAGGAGTTGACTGTTGTAAGTTTTAATAGGGAGAGCGGCGAGAAGCACCACCTCAATATCGGCAAGGGAACGCTCATCGTCATATACGACCGCGATAGCAAGAAGGCCGTCGGATGGCACTTCTATACCGGAGAGGAGAACTGGAAGGAAGGGTACCGACTTGCCCTCTTCTGTGCGCTCACCTCAAAGCGCGAGCACTTGAAGTACCTCGGAATCGACGATGAAGATGCGTTTCCTGATGACGAGAACATCAAGCCGCAGTTCTTCTACGCCGATGGTGGGCCCGGTGCCTCTTTGGCTGCAATCGATGCTCTCGAACGAATCAGGATTAGTACGTTCGTTGGGCCTCCAGACACACCTTACTGGAAGGCGACTGTAGAGGGCGGAGTTGGCCGCAGCCAACACGCACAGTCTCGCAAGCCGGGCGGCTACAAGCGGACAAACAGGGCGCGAGACAAGGAGCGAAAGCGCATTGCGAAGCTCACGGCGGTTGACAGCGCTTGGCAGACCGAGCGCGACATCGTGCTGGAGCTCATTAAGTACAACAAGGCCCTGAGCAAGCGGCACCTGCTCACATACGAGATGAAGCTAGCCGGTGTTCCGCCCAGTTCCAACGACATCTTCAGCTGGTCAGTGCAAAACATGGGCGATGCCAATCAGCGAGTTCTGAACGAAGCGGTTGTCTACATGGCGCTGTTGACACGCGACAAGCGCCAAGTGACTGATGATGGAATCTCGTTTCTCAAAAACCAGTACCGCTCGACGCGACTTCTGGAGGAGCGCGTGTTGAGGGGCAAGAGCTTCATTGCGGAGTTCGCCTATCACCCCAACAGGCCGCACGAAATTTACTGGATTACCCCGGAGGGCACTCTCGATAGGCTTGTGCGGGACGACGCAAGTGTGAAGGCACATGGCAAGATGAGCTTCGATGAGATTGAGCTGTATGAGCTCAAACTCAACGCGGAAGCAGTTGCGGCTTTGGCGGCTTCCAAAGCCCCAAAGAAGAAGAAGAGCACGGTAGCGGGCTCGCAGCTCCAGAACTTGCGAGAGGCAGCCGGACTTGGCAACAAGAAGGTTCGAGGCAAGCCGACCGCGAATGAGGATGGTGTGCGCAAGATTACGGCGGCGGTGACCAGAGCCGAGAGCAGCTACGACAAGCCGGAAGCCCATGCTCCGCACCTGACCGTCCGGCGACCTGCGCCGCCTGCCTTGCCGCCCGGGGCTGGAGCGGAGCGTGCGACCGAGCCGGAACGGAAACCGGAGCCGACTGGACGTGGGCCTGCGCGAGAAGATGCGGGGGCCGGTGCTAAACCCGCAGGCGCTCGGCAGAGTGCGGTGGACCTTTTCGCCCAGATGTGGAAGCAGAAGGCGCCCTGAGCGTTACGCGGGACGTGAACGGAAAATGGGTCGCGAAATCGCGAGGTGGTTCGAGGTGCGTGGATGAAGTTGGAACGGGAAGGCCGTGGACTCTTTCATTCAGAATCAACGCTTTAGCGCATTGTCGGAGGGCGTTTCACCTACCTTAGGGAGCGCCGTTTCACTTTCAGTTTCCGCTCCGCATTCTTCGCGGCGCTGCAACCGTCGTTGGTATTCCTAAACATCGACATGCCTGGCCTTGACGGCTACGGCGCCGCCACCTGCCTGCGCCGATCAGAGCAGGAGCACCACGCTCGTTCGGTGAAGATTGTCGCCCTGACGGCGCGAGGCTCTGCAACGGACCGCGCCATGACCTCTGCGGTCGGATTCGATCTGCATGTGCAAAAGCCAATCGAATCCGAGCAGCTTTGCGAATTGGCTAGGCAAGCGTACGAGGCCTAAGAGCCAGGCCGAGTCGTTTCGGCACAGTCACTGGGTTAGCTGTCAGCCGAGTTCGCGCGACCAGCCACGACAGCATCTCGGCGATCTGCTCCGCAGCCCACTGCAGCAAATCCACCATGACGTGTGGCGATGCGCGGTCAATTTCTCTGCGGGCAAGCGAGCCTCCGTAGCTAGCCAGGACGTAAGCTCAAGGAAAGCCGGCGCCATTGGCGCCGGCTTGTTGGATCAGCGCGAGAACAGCGCGATCAGGATGATGATGGGAATGGGCACGCCCAGCATGTAGAGCAGGATGGATCGCATGGTTGTTTCCTCCGATTTGATTCAGACCAGGTCGCGCTGACGACCGCCGAACGTCGCCATGAAGCTCGCGACGAACGCGCCGACGAGCAGTGCGACGAAGAGCCAGAGCGAGGCGTAGGCCGACGCCTTTCGCGCCTTGTCAGCGGCTTCCTTTGCCTCGGCCTTGGCCTGTTCGGCCTTGGTCTTCATCTTGGCGAAGGCGTCGTTCACACGCTTCTCGGCGTCGGCCTGCGGCAGGCCGGTGCGCTGCGCGACGACTTGGCCGAGGTAGTGAACGTCGTCTTGAGGCAGCGCGCCGCTCTCGAGGCCGGACGCGAAGATCCGACCGGCCTCTGCGTTCGACTGCGCAGGATCCGCCGGCGTGCTGCCCGCTCCCGACGCGGCGCCCGCGGGCGCCGTCGCGCGGAACAGTCTGTCGACGAAGTAGCCGTTGCCGTTGCCGGCACCGCCTTGCGCCGCACTAGCCGCCGCCGGCGCTGCGGCAGCCACCGCGGCGGTTCCGGCCCCACTCGCAACGACACCCGCGGTCTTGGCGCTCGCGCCCACGATCGAACCGATCGTGGAGGTCAGCATCGCCGCCGTGACGAGGGTCGCGATCGCCCAGGCCAGGAAACCGTGGGCCGTATCCCGAAAGTACACCTCGTCCGTATGGACCGAGATCCAGCGCGTCCGCAGCCGGCCGGCCAGATAGCCGCCGATGCCGGACGCCGCCAGCTGGATGAACGTCACCCACGCGATGCTCGCGACACCGAAGGTCGCGGAGCTCGCGCCCTCGCCGGTGAGGGGCGAGACCGAGGACAGCCCGAGCCCGGTCCCGAGGATGAGCAGGATGAGCGACAAGACGGCCGCGCCGGCGGCACCCGCAAAGATCGCGGCCCACGAGACGGCGGAGGCGCCGCCGTCCGGTGCTGGCGTCGCCAGCGATGGTGTGTCGGTCAGCGGCGCGCGGGGGCGTGCCAGCATCGATGCGTCGGTCATCGTCTCTCCTGTTTGATTTGATCGAGTCCAAGGGCTCGGTGTCGAGCGATGTGCGCCAGCAATCAACGAACCCGAAAACGCCGACCGAGTTTGATCGGCATCGACCTTGCTGCAAGCCGCCGACGAAGCAACTCAGAGGCCACATGTTCACGACTTCCCTCACCGAATCGCAGATCGATCTGCTGCTGCATGCCGGCGTGTTCGGGCTTTGCCGAATTCCGGCAGACGCCGCGGACAACATCAACGTGCTGCGCCAAGCCGGGCTCGTCGCGCTGAACCACGGCCGCTGCTTCGAACTCACGACGCAAGGCGAGAAGCAGGTCGTATTGCTCGGCGGCAAACTGAAGCCGCGACATCTTCACTGAGCTGGAACGAGGACGCGCGGCTAGTCCCGACCGCTGCGAGTAGAAAGCACGGAGGCGGCGAAGTTCTCCAGCAGCTCGGCGGGCGAATCGAAGATGGCCATGGCGCCTTGGAGGGCGCTGTCGTTCCACCATCCGCCGCTGCGCAACGCGATCGCCCGCACGCCCGCCTTTTGGGCCGCCTCGATGTCGTAAGGTGTGTCCCCCAACATGATCGCTTCCGACGGGCGCACGGCAGCCTTGCGCAATGCGCTTTGCACGATGTCGGGATCGGGTTTGGACTGCGCCGCGTCCCCGGAGTCGGCCTCGTGATCGATGAGATCGTCGATGCCGCCCTGGCGCAAGAGCGCATCAGTCCCACTGGGTTGCGCCGAGGTGGCCACGACCACCTTGAGTCCGGCGGCCTTGATCTTCATGAGAAGCTCGCGCGCCCCCGGTGTCGGCCGCAGCGAGTGCAGCTCCTGGGCCCTGAACAATCGCCCACGCTCCTTGCTGATCGCTTTCGCCACGTCGGAGTCGCCTTGCAGGCCCAGCAATTCGCTCAGAAGCTTGTCGCCTCCCTTGCCGATCAACGGACGGACTCGGTCGAACGAACAATCGAGGTGATGCGACTTCAGCGCCGCCATCCACGCACGAGCATGCGCGTCGTTGCTGTCGATCAGGGTGCCGTCGATGTCAACGAGCACCGCTCGGAGATGCGTGTCTCGGCTCATGGCATTGTTCGACCGTCATGGCCCGCGTCAAGCCGGCTGTTGAGCACGACCTTGAATCCGGATCAGCGCCATCTGTCCGAGCGGCGTGAGGCGCAGCGCGCCGTGATGCCATTCGACCCATTCCAGGGTCAGGAACGACTGGATGTCTTCCTCGGGAATCTCCGCAGCTCTCCTGCGAGCCAGTGCCTCGGCCGCCGAGGCGAAGGCATCGCAGTGGGCTTGGGTAGCAACGGGGACGGGCAGAACACTTGACACGGCAACCTCCATT
>FTCQ01000074.1_pt1 | contig 22950 bp, 24 predicted proteins | sample 1639821 | NCBI WGS metagenome assembly FTCQ01 (sample SAMEA3914869, study PRJEB12502) | metagenome | biome: forest; material: soil | place: USA | collected 2012-03-12 | depth 0.1 m | reverse complement strand
TTCTTGCGAAACGGAAAGTGAAAGTGAAACGAGCCTCGCTAAGAAGGTGAAACGAGCGCCATCGAGAAAGTGAAACACCTATGAAGAACGCTCTCGACGACCTCGTTTTTCCGCTTGAGAGGAAGTTAGGAACACCTCGCACTTTTCGCCTCAAAAATTGTAAGCAAAATGTAACCACGCTTCGCGCTGTCATAAAGGCACCCGCCGCCTGACGTCTGTCTGTCCAGCTTCAAAGCGTTTGCTTACCGGGGGCGCAGCGCCTCATCCCAGCGTCCTGCCGCACAACTGCGGACAGCCTTACGCTGTCCTGCTCCTCGGCTGTGTGACAGTTGAGTAGCCCGGCTAGCGGACTCCCCACGCACCCGTGGCACCAACCCTTGCTACGGAGCCCCCAGTGCCGTCTCCCTCCCAGCCAGATGTCGACTCAGTGCGCCGTGAGGTGCGCAACAAGCTCCGGCAGTACAGCCTCAGCTCGATTCTCGATACGGCCCTGGCCCTGCTCCAGCCCACGAATCCGAATCCGCAGTAGCTCTCAATCCGCAGTGACCCACCGAGCACCATCGAAGGTCATCGCAGGCTCAACCACCGCCTCCCTCCATTCCCTCTTCTCGAGGCCCAGGTCGGCGCGGCCGAAAAACAGCGCTACGTTCCATCCATCCTTGTCGACGGTGCTGCCGTACGCGACGCCGTCGAGGACACCTGCGTCGAACTCGAAATCGCGCACGAACTCCGACACGACCTGCGACGGCAAATAGTCGATGTGCACTCTGTCATCCCGCTCAACGGGTTGCATGATGTCGTGCGCGAAGCTGTGAAGGAATCGAATCGCCAGTCGTTCGTTCCGCTCGGCCCCAGAAAAGATGCCCGGCACAGGCCGTAGCGCTCGCAGGTCGAGCACCCGAAGTGGACGAACAGCCACCCAGCGCCCGACCAGCGCAGCCTTGGTTTTGGTCTCTCGGACAGCTGTTTGCGCCCGTGACGCCAAATACAGCATCGGAATCCCAGGCGGATTCATTCTGTTGGCTTGCTTAGCGAACTCCAAGGGAGGTGGGCCGAAATCTCCCGCGGTCGCCGCATGCTCTTGCCCGAGGTCTGTGCGTGCCCGCCACAAACCCGCCTCGTCAACAGGCAGTTCACGAACCAGTCCCATGCCTTCGCTGAGTCCCGCGATGGTCTCCAAGAGCGACGCGGGAGTGAACGAGTCGTGTGTGTCTTCTCCTTTCGAGTGGAAGAAGAACCGGCGCTTGTGCTTGACCGTGAAGCAGAAGTCGTCCCAGCTTGTTTGCAGTGCGTCATCGAAGTCAAGACTGAGCCAGTCGAACTCGCACCACGTCTCCTCCGACAGACGCGAGAGGATTGCCTGGAACAGTTGGCCGTCCCGGCTATCCCGAGGCAGCGATAGCGAAACCTCCTCCCTCAGAATTTCGTAGGTCGTCCACGTCTTGCTGCCAAGGTAGCCGCCTTCCGCACTTTCATACGGCAGCTGGTCGACGGCAAATCCAAAGACCTTCTCAAGGCACTCCTGGATAAACGCGCACACGTCGTCGAGGTCACACGTTGGCGCGTCCTTGCCCTTGCAGAAGTCGCAGCCCGGCGCGCCGTCGACACCGCGAATCCACTCCTCAAGGTCTTCATCACCAAAGCAGTTTGCGCACACGCACTTCATGATTGCTTCATCAGAGCCTCTTCGAACGCCTTGAGCTGTTCTTCGACGGACATGCCTCGTTCTTCCTCCCTGGGTGCGGTCTGCACCTCTGAGAGGATTCTGCCGGTAAACCAGACCCCTCGGCTATGCCGCTCGAGTGATAAAGCGACCGCCCGCCGACGCCGATGCTCGGCGCAACACGAACCGGGCGGCCAACGCTGCCTGGCTCCTACGGAAGCATCAGAGTCTCGCAGCCAAGCCGAAGCACACGCGTCACCAGCTCCCAGCGCTCGATGCGATGGTGTATCGACATCCCCTCCAGCGTCATGTCGGCCTCAACCCGAATGTGGACGGTCCGGAGCACCAACGAAGCCTCTTCGACCTTCGGCGGCAGCGGCGCCCCGAGCTTGAGCTGGGCAAGGCCCGTCTCCACAAAGAGCCGGAAGACAGCGCCAGCGGGCGCTCGAATTCGAGCTGCGAAAGCCAGCACTGCTTGGTCAATGTCGTGGTTCAAGGTCTGCGAGCGGAAGACCATGTCGCGGGTGTTCAAGCAGCGCTCCTTGCGGTTGATATGGAAGGTTCTCGAAAGCGGCCTCGCCTGAATCGCTGGCCGCGGCCTCAGGGTGAGCTCCTTGGGATTGAGTACGGCATGTCGCCAGAATGCTCACTCGCTCTCGCCTGAGCTCTCCGCCGACCTCGGCACCTCTGTGAAGGCCGCCCATTGCCGGCGTTTCTCGAGCCACTGCGCCACCGACAGCGCCAGATTCAGTTCATCGTCCTCACGCTCCATCTCGCGGAACAGCTGGTAGTTGTCATCGTCATCCAGCAACCGCAGACGGAACAGCACCAGGTGATGGTCATGGTCGTTGTCGATGCCGCGCTCTCGCTGGAGCAGCGCCAGCAATCGCTTCTTCGCAGATTTGGTTCGAACCATCGCGCTCTTGCGAGTCAAGGTTCCTCGACGTCGCCGTCAACGTCGCCACGTTCACCGTCGCCTCCAACAGCACGCTCTCGTGCAGCCTCAATCACAAGGGCATGCCAAGCCTCGAACCGCCCGCGCACATCGCGCGCCACATCCTCGGTGGGCGCGAGCTTGAGCGCCTCGTCCAACGCCCGCCAAGTCATACCCTCAAGGCCCGGGTCGGCAAGCTGCCGCGAAACCAGCGCGCAGATGTTCCGGCTGAGGTACATGAACCCCGACGCCTCAACCGTTCGAAGGCCGAACAGCTGGTTGTCAAGGCCGTAGGCGAAGCACAGCGCGCCAAGCGCGTCTGCATCCCATGTCGGCGCAAAGATGGTTTTTCCGACGTCGAGCGAAAACCCGCCGTCCTTCGCGACCTTTACTCGAACCTGGCCAGCCGGCAGCAGTGTCCATTCCATTTCGTTCCCCACGGTTGAAGTTCGTGCGAGGCATGCCACCTCTAAGGCGACACCCATTGGCCAATGAAAATTCCAGCGGCCAGACCGATGGAGAACGTCAGCGAGATGCCAGCGACCAGGCGTGCCGTCACGACCATTGCAGCCACCCGATAGAGGTCTCGCTCTCGCTCCGCCTGCAAGAGGCGAAGCACCACTTCCACCATCTCGCGAATCTCGCCCGGCGATGCCACATGTCGAAGCAGGCCTTCAGCGCGATGTCGCAGACGCTCCGGCACACCCGGAGTCGCCTGAGGGTCGCAGAGCTCTCGGAGCAGGCTTCGGGTGTCTGCTTGCGCACGTTGGCGCTCCTCTGGCGTTGTCATGCACGTCCCCCGGCCATGGCCGCCGCCAGCCACGCACACATCCGAGCCCGTCGGCTAAGCACAACCTTCGCGGGCTTGGCAGGCGGAAAGACTTGGTCGAGGCGCCCACTCCGTCTGTCGGCCTCGATGACCCAGCGAACACGTGCCGGCGGTCGATTGCAAACGCGCCGCCTGTAGATGCGCTGCAGGCGCCAAGTTCGCCGGTGCATCTCAACGACGGTTGCCGCGTACTGTCGCCACAGCCGCAATCGAGATGGCCGCCTCTTCGTTCGTCGACTGAGCCACCGTAGCAGGGCACGAAGCCCTTCACCGACAGACGTCCCCATCTCGCGATGCTCGCGTTTGAGGTACTTCACATGAACGCGCAGGGCGATGTCCGCTGACCACCGACGTCTGATAGCAGCAGCTCTCGACTCGCGCCTCACGAGCCCTCCTGCACGAAGGACTCCGAGCAATCGCGCAAGACAGCGACGTCCCAGATTCGAAGCCACCTCGCCCACACATACTGGGCGCCTCCGCCCAATCCAGGGTGTTCCCTCAGGTGATAGACCCGGCCACTTCTACTGACTCCGTACCTAGTGGAGCTGTCGAAGCCTGTGATGGGCGACGAGACGCGACCCTCGCCGTCCTCTACGTGATACCCGACAAAGTGCAGCGTCGGATGCCCGATTCCAGGCACCAGCACTTCGAAAGCTGCCCAGCCGGTCAACGTGAGGTCGGGCTGGTTGGCGGCTGTCGGAGGAATCCAAAGCGGCATGGCTTTACCTCTTGAACAGCGTCTTGCCGCATGCATCAAAGGCCTGCGCACCTTCGGAATTCCAGCAGGCCGCAACGGCTACGCGAACGCGCGAGCACCACTCGAGCACGCCCTCGAAGTCCAGGCACTCCCAGCCTGGCACACCGTACAACGACGTCAGCTGCTCAGCCAGGTAGCGGTCCTCGGGAATGAGGAGGACTCGCTGCATGGCTGCCGCCACCAGACGCTCCGATGGCTGCAGCTCGCCGAGAGCGAGCTCGCGCGGCACAAGCACAGCCAGTGAGAGGTACGCGGATTCGAAGGCTGCGATGTGTCCACGCTCCGTGACGCGTTCGACAGAGGCTGCCTCCACCGAGCGGCCGTGGCTCAGAGCGAGCAGTAGCGGCTCCCGCAGCGGCGTCGCGTTGCGAAGCAGCGCTACAGCGACGTCCGGCAGTGTCCGCCTGGTGGCACGCGACCCCACGGAAGGCTCCGAGTCGGGACTGCTTGGAGAAAATGGCGATAGCGGCGTCGGCGCGGCCGAACCGAGCGCTCGACTCCGGCCGGTGCGGCGTGCTTTGAAATCAAGATTGGTACGCGTGAACGGCGCGGGCATGGCAGTACCTCCGGCGTTGAGCCGTTTGAGATACGCCGCGCCGCTGTCGTTGTCGCGTCGTCATTCGCAGCCGAATGGCCGCCGGCCTGAGTCAGCCGTCCACAAAATACGATGACTACGCTCCAAGCTGCTTTAGCAGACCCTGGCTTGCTTTCGCCGTGGCTCTCCGAGCCGACCGCTGCTGGTTAGCAAGACCCTCATCGCGTTCTCATTCCAGCAGGCCCCAGGCTCATAGGGTGAGCCACGCGAAGTAAGGCCGCCTCCTTCGCCAGCACATCAGGCTCGAGCGCCGCTTGCCTGCTCCGCCGATAGAATCGTTCTGCACGTGACCATCGACGGCTCTCCTCGCGGGGCACCAGCGTAAGTTCCGATGGTGCGCGGTTTTGGTTGTCGCTGAATTCGACGATGGACCGGCTCGCGGTGACTGACGAGCCAGGTCAATGAAGCAGAGCCGGAGTCACCTAGCGTTGCCTGTCCGGTTGAGCGGGGTGTCCAGATTCCTGGACGCGAGATGCACCTGGTGCTTATCGCGGGCGCCGCTCCGACATCCAGAATCGACGTAGGTCGAACCCCAATATCCTGACCAAGACGTGAGCCCACAGCTCCGGATGGTCGTCTGTACAGTCTCGGCATGGACGAGCTCGAGCAACTACTCACGCGGTCGCACCAGTTTTCGACGATGCTGGCCAGTCACCTAGACACGGCCGACGGCTTTGCCAGTGGACCTCGCGCCGAGGCCGCGGTTGCAGCAGCGGAGCTGAGCTTCGAGCACGCGCATGCCATGCGCACACTGTTCGAGGTGGGAACACCCAACTCTGCTGCGGTCCTTCTACGAAGCCAGTACGAAGCACTTCTGAGGACAGCTTGGTTGATGTACGCGGCGTCGGAGCCGCACATGGACAAGATGGCAACGACGCTGACGGCTGAGAGCGGCGCCAAAGCGAAGAACGCCAAGGGCGCCGAGGTCATGCTCAAAGAACTGGAGGTACTGCTCGCCGCCACCCCGACACTAAGAGGCCTGGTTCTACCGCTGCGAGAGATTCGTGACGTGTCGTGGACTGCCATGAACTCTTTCGCCCACAGCGGGTTGCATCCACTGACGCGCACACGGGAGGCCTTCCCTCACAAACTTGTCGCCGACCTCATCAGGAACTCGAGCGGCATGCTTCACATGGCAGCCCGCCTGTTGGCGCGTCTTACCGCCTCTGCCGACATAGTGACCCGTATGGAGACTGCCTTTGCCGGGTTTGAGGACTGCCTCCCGGTAGTCACGGCACCTCAGAACTCGGCCTCTATAGACCGCCGGGGTCTATAAGCAGTCCTTGAACTGGCTCGAGCACGCTCGAAGCGATGCCTGCAAACCTGTTGACCGCCCCTGCGGCGGCGAATCTGAGTCGCGTCAGGAGACGAGTTGCCGAAAGCTGGCCCGGTAGTCCAGCGCCTCGAGGTGAACATGCCGAGCCACGTCCCCACGCAGCATGTACAGAGCCGGCCCCTCCCGGAACTGGAACAACCGGTAGAGGTAGAAGGCGTCCCCGGCCTCTTGCGAGAACTCCAGCTCGTTGCGGCTGATGATGAACGCCGTCGCGTGCGGCCCGTTCGTCGTCTTCACCTCGATGAAGCGCTGCTCGCCGTTGCCAGCTTCGAACGACAGGATGTCGTAGCCGGCGCCATCGCCCAACCGGTCCGAGACCCAGCTCACGTTCTGGAAAAGCTCCGGATGCCCGAGCTCAGTGAGCCGATGTTGCTCGTAGCCTAAAGTCCAGTGCTCTCCCGCTCGCCCAAGCTGGCGGTTGCCTTCGTCGCGCCTGGCAAAGTCAACCTTGCGAGGCAGTCGCACGCGGCGGCTCGCCTCCTTGGTCTTGATGACGTCCTCCAGGGGCGGCGGCTCCCGCAGCACTGCGCTGAAATTCTGCTGCTGAGGCGTCTTGACCTCCTCCAGCGCGTCGACCGTGTGTTGAACCGATTCGGCGCTGCGAAGCACGAACTCTTGGACGGCCTGGCGCAGCAGCAGCTGCGAGTTGCCTCTGGGCTTGTAGCCCGCGATAAACGGCAGACCCAGCCCATTGAGCACGGCACTCACGTTCTGGAACTTCAGTTCGACCGACGCTTTGCTGCGCCCGTTGAGACTCCCGCGCAGTTCCTCGTTGAACGCCGTCTTCTTGTAGCGCTCCTGACGAGCCTCAAGCGTCAGCATGCGGAAGTACGACTCGATGGTCGCATCGACCTCTGCTTTGGTCCAGTCCTCGCCAATCCTGACTGTCTCGAAGTGCAAGCGCTGCAGCAGGGGCACCACCGTGGCCTCTCCGCCCGAAAACTCCTCCGCCTTCAGCGGCCCGTGCTCCGGGTGCTCGAAGCTATAAGCAACACCGACGATGGCCTTCGAGTCGCAGAGTTCTCCCGTGCGTGGGTTGCGCACCAAGTAGTCCCGAGCCTTGTTGAAACCGTAGCGCGTAAGGAACTCTGCGCGTCCAAGCCTCGCAAACTCATCGAGCGCGCGCTGCACAGAGTCTGGATTCCTCAGCCGGGAGAGTTCGGATGCCATGCGAACATCATAGCCAGCGTCTCGCCAGAGACCTCGCCGCCATGGCGCCTACGACAACGCAACTTCGACGAATCGCGCTCACTCCGTCACCTCTCCAGCGGAGCCCTCCAGCGGGCCAGTACCGCAAGCGGGTCGAGCGCGCCAACAAGGTCACGTGCCAGGGTCAACCGTCCCTCCATGTGCGCGCGGCTCGATTCGTCAAGCCCTTGCGCCTCGTGCTGCACAGCGTTGAAGAAGCCTTCGATTCGGCGAGCCTCCTCCCAAGCTGCGATGGCTTCCAGCAGGTCAGCCCTCGCTTCCTTGCGGTTCTTGGCTTCTGTGGCGAGCTTCTCGCGCAGCTCGTAAGCAGCCCATTCCGCATCCCGCTTTCGCTGCTCCTCCTCGGCTTCAAGGTTCGCTTTCTCCACGCCGGCGCGCACGTCTGGCACGGCCGCCTCCAAGAACGACACCACCTCAGATAGCTGCTTGGTGAGCTGTCCCGGCTTGCTCTCACGCCACTGCTTTGACCATTTGAAGCGTCCATGCGCGGAGTACACCTGCAAGCATCGACGCCCGGTGAGCAGGGCCTTGTGCGTCGTCCACGTGTGAATGTTCGCCAGGCGGGCGCGCTGGACGTCTGTCAGCGTGCGCACGGGGATGTAGTCTCCGCGCACGTAGAGCATCTCCACATCCTCGGTCATCTCGAAAAGCGTCAGTCCGAAGGGGACGCCGTCGACGTAGACCAGCGTGGGCCGCTCCGGCACCCACACCTCGTGATGCCAGCGGCTCGAGTTCGGAACTTCTCGCTCATCGACCGTCATCCTGAACGGCCGGTAGTACTTGACCGGGGCTGGTATCAAGACGTGGTGTCCGCGGCTCTCGAATTTAAGGTACAGCTGATTGGCCAGGTCAAGCGTGTCGTCGAGAAGAGCCTCGGACACTGTGATGTCCGCCAAGATGCGCTTGAACGGGCGGAGCAGCCCGGTCTCGTGACCGCGAGTCTTCAGGAAGTGCGCGCGAGCGTCTCTAAGCAGCTCGTGCTTCGCATCGGCGGGGATACGCTTGCCGCGGCGCCGCACCACCTTCGCCGACGCATCAGGGCCTTCGGCCGCCTCCGCTGGCGCCTCCGAAGAGCCGAGCGCTGTGCCAGAGCCACCGTCGAGGGCGGCCTCGGTGGCACCGTCGGAGTCCGGCTCGGCTTCTGCGGTGGCCAGCGGACTTGCCACCGCTGCCGGAGTGGTGGCAGCTCTAACGGCGGTCAGCCGTGGCCGCGCCGGCGGCGCTGCGCGAGTCCACGAGTCCGCATCGCCCTTCCGGTTCGGTGGCAGCGGAGGCTGCGGCGACGCCTTTCCAAACTCCAGCTTCGACCAATGCCCTGGCCGCGGTCGCGGCACGCGCAGGTCAGTACAGACGCGAGCGAGGTAGCTCGACGACAGTCCAAAGCGCTCCGCGACTCGGAGCATCGGCTCGTGCCAGACCATCTCGTAGAGCTCTTCGCGGGATACGGTGTCAGACAGGTTACCGTCGCCGGCGCCCTCCGCGTCTTGTGCCTGGTCGGCGATGTCGGTCACTGCTCATGCTCCGTGCAAGATTGCGCCGCGCAACTTCGCTAGGGAGACGCAGCTGTTGAGCAAATCTTAGCTGCGGCACGTGGCTCATTCGCCTTCGAGCTCATGCGCCTTCGCACGCGGCCCGCGGGCCCAGGCCAAGACCTCAGCTAGCCCAGGCCAGTCGTTCGAGGAATGTCGAAGGCGCACCAGTTCCACGCCTTGCGTCGCGTCCAGTCCGAGGCGAGAAGAGGCCAGGACGACCACCTCATCGCTCGGATGCTCGAACGCTGCGCGCTCGTCCGAGGTCAACACACTGAGGAGCGCGAAGTACCCCGAGTCGAACGCAGCGTCGCAGGCGCCGCGAGGCGACAACGCCCCGCCCACCGCGTCGTTCATGTCGGCGTCGGACAGCCGCAGATGGGCAGCAGAGATTTGAACTGGCACGTCTGTTCTCATCTCTGCGTCAGAAGGTGCGCCGGAATATGTCGAGGTAGCGTGCGGCCAATCGCACGCGCGTGCACCACTCGAGCACGCCCTCCAGGTCTAGCGTCTCCCACCCCGGAAGTCCAAAGACACCGGTCATCTGCTGGGCGAGCGCGCGGCCGTCCTGACTCAAGCCCAGACACTCTGCCGCGGCCTCGACCAACCGCGCAGATGGGTAGCGCTCGCTTACGCATGAAGCACGGGACAGAACGCACGCCATGGCCAGGTACGCTGCCTCGTACGCGGCCGTTCGCGCCCGCTCACCGGTCGGGCTCCGCGAGTGCGCCTCCGCAAGGCGGCTGTCGCTCAGGTTAAGCAACAGCACGCCTCGTCGCCGGGACGGCTCACGAAGAACTTCGAGGGCGTATTCGTCGAACCCGCGAGTCGTTTCGGACGACAGCATTTGCAGGCCGAACGGAGACTCGCGCCGGACTGGGCGACATGTGCGGAACGCCGGAGTGGAACGAGCGACGCGAGAAGGCATGGCGGTACCTTCAGCCTGGGGCCGGTTGAGATACACGCCACGTCGCCGTCGTTACGTCGCGCCATTCGCAGCCGAGAGGCCGCCGGCCTGATTCAGCCGTCCAGTTTTGCGATGACCACGCTCCCGGGCCGCACCCGGCTGGCTTGCACCGTGCCCAAGAAAGCCGACTGCGGCGCGAGGAACCAGACCCTCATAGCACGCAGATTCAATCGGAGCACTGGCTCATGGGGTGAGCAATGCCACCTCGAGACACGCGATGTGCGCCAGCTCGAGACATGCGATGTGGGTCGGCTCGAGGGAAGGCATCAGCCTTACATCACTTCCCGGCCCGGCTCGACATCGAACATCAAGAAGTTGCTCTTCGCATGGGCATCTACCGTCGTGATGCTGTGCAAAAACGCTGGGCTGACCTCGTCGGAGCGGTCGACAAGGGCACGCATGGCAGCAAGATTGCTGAGCTGGATTTCCGTGAGTCGCGACTTTCGGGCCCGAACTGTTGCCATCGACTGGCGATGCGCGAAGTCGAAGTGCTTCCCGAAGAGTCCCGCAACAACGTCAGCGACCTGTATCGAGACGCTGTCCCTGGAGTCAACGAACTTGTAGTCGAGCCGCCTGGCCCCATCGCGAAGTTCATGCCTCTTGAAGAACTTCTCGATGCTCGTCTCACGGTCGAACGTGTGGCTGGCGTTCTTGAACAAAATCACGCGGTGGGCGAACTGCAGTCCAAAATTGTCCACAACCTCGTACGGTTCGTTCGAGTGCAGAAAGACGAGACTGTCTCGATGTCGTGCATCGGAAATCGTGCGTCGGAGAAGGTCTGCCGTTTCTCCTCTGTCGTTCACGGCATGCCGGCCCAAAAACGCCGAGATTTCGTCCATGAACTCCGTGACGCGAGCCGGCGCCAAATTCGGATAGTCAAACGAGTGCAACATCATCATAAACTCAGCTTGGCTGCGTACAACGACCTTGAAGAGTTCCGACTTCAGGTGCATGTGCATCATCATGACGACAGGGTCGTCGCCCATCAGCGACTCAATGATGTCGATGAGTGACCAGTACAGAATGTTGACGACTGAGTAGTGGACGCACGCACCCGTCTCCGTCAACCAGGCGAGGAACGAGGCAAGCTTTCGGGATGACAAAACGTCCTCGTAGTTACCGTGTGCCACGTGCCTGAACTTCAACTCGCCCGCGTTCGACTGAAGCTTGATTGAACGACGAAGTTCGTCGATGCTTTCAATCTGTTGGCCGGGCTTTAAGACGACGCCGCCCAGGACAAAGGTCTTGTCTGCCTCAGCGGGCAAGCCGTCCTCGTTCAGCACCACGTGTCCGGCGTTGTTGGTCTCGTCGTAGAAGAACGAGTAGCGTCCATCCCAACCAGGCAGCGGTGGGTATCCGCGTCGTACCTTGTCAGCCTGCAGGATATGCGGATGACGGTCGCCGTCTACAGTTTTGCTTGGTTCGGTCATGTTCTCGGTGGTCCGTTTCGCAGGTCTCGGGCGGCATCGAGGAGGTCGCGCCCAATCGAGCCCTCCACATGCCGCCAAACAGAGCACAGCGCTTGACACTGAGCATTCATGCGGGCCAGCGACGGGTTCGAGCGCCCCCTCCACAAGGTTATCCACAGAACCCGTGGACAACTCAAGTGCCCTCGGCGAGCTAGGCTACGAGGACAGTGTCAGCGCCAGATTGACGGCGTCCTCCGTGCTCTCGCTTCAGGACCGTGGAATTTGTGTTCTTCAAAGCGAAGCTCGCGAAGCGTATTGCGCTGCAAGGCCCAGACTCGCGAGACGCTGTTCGAGGAACTCACGCGTTGCCCCGAACACTATCTGCCTGGCTTCCTCCAGCTTCATCGGGTTCTTCGGCGGTTCATCACCAAGGTCTCCATGCCGACAGAATGGCCCGATTGCCGCAAAGTTGTTGGCCGTGCGCATGAACAAGTCGAGCTTCTTCTTGCTGGATTTGGCAAGAGTCACGATATCCGCCGGCGTCTTGCCGGAAGTTCGCATGAAGTCGACCATTCCGTAGAGTGATATCCAAGTGACGCCGTTCGCGCCAATGAACTGAAGCATCCCGCGTGTGAGGTCGTCAACTCTCGCCATCCACATCATCGCCGACTCAAAGCGGTTGAATGGACTTTCAAAGTCTCTCCATTCAGGAATCCACGTTCTCCAGTTCGAGGAGAACGGCTGAGCCATGAAGTTTGGCTCTTCGCCACCAGCAGAGTGAGGTCGCTCCGGTCGACCGTCCGGTGAGAGACTCCACAACTCTTGCAGGTCGAATGGATGATATCTACCGAAGAGCGAGCCAACGCCCAGGTGAAGCGCACCGTCGAGAATGACCTTGAGCGCATAGGCCCGGTCATAGACGTCTTCCGGCTCGGTCAACTCAGCGAGGTGCCGGCTGGTCAGCCAAAAGACCGGCGGTCTGTCGTCCTCTACGTCTTCAAGAAAGCACAGGTCAGGACTGCTGAAATCCTCAGCAAAGCTTCGGAACCATGAGTAACCCGGATTAATAAGAAGCTTCCATTTGAATTCCGGAAGCTTGCCTGCCGCAGTGGGTGCACTAATCATTCAGTTTCCAATTTTTCCGTTGCCGGAGCCGGTGTCAAGAAACGAACGCCAGCAAAGTGAGCCCCTTCGCCTTCTTTCTAGAACGAAATTCGAAGGCGAAACCCGACATCAAGGCATCGACAGGACACGGCCGCCTAACCTCCAGTCGATAGGGTTGTCACATGGCAGATTCGTTGTGCGTGCCAGAGAGCTGAGCCATGTCGGGACTCAGCTCTCTCAGTCTCAGCCGAGCTTTTCGGCCACCGCGTTGACGTTATCGAGCAGCCCTTGCCAGACCTCGACCCGGCGGTTCGAGTTCTCGTCCTCGGAGACGCCGTTCGAGTACAAATCGGCAGCCCAGATGCCGTCGACGAATACACCAGACTCCACGCCGCCGTACCGGTACTCCGGCTTGGCCTGGAAAATCCACTGACGGAACGTCGGGATGTAGAAAACGAAGGGTGAGCTTCCCCAACGACGAACCAACCCAGATGGCAGCCGAATCTCAACGCGCCACGCTCGGTCCTCATATTGGGAGGGCTTGAACACGGAACATCGCACCCGAGTCGGTAGCTCGGGAAGGATGGCACGAGTCAACGCGGCTCTCACCGACTCGATGCAGCGCGCATCGTCACGTTGGTGTTCTGGTGCGTACACGAAGAGCCCTCCGTGCCAATGCCCGTTCACCAGCTTCGCGACAAGGGTGTTGCCGCCTCCATGATGGCGGAGTTGGTAGTCCGCCAGCTCGCGGCGGTCATGCGCTGAATCGACCCGGTAGGGTTCCGCAACCGCGCCACGCCCAAATTGCGGCAACCTGAAGACCACATCGCCCCCCAGTACTTCGGAGGCAACGCCACTCAGCACAACCTCGACGTCGTAGGCAACATCGCTGTAAGTAGCTGCTCGCTGACGCGCTGCGGAGACCTTCGTCACGGTGATATCCAGACGCGCTCCCTCGAGCACCGTACGCGCCGTGGTCGCTGAGCGCTCGTCAGAGAGCTCGGCTAGCCGTCGCTCGAATGCATCGTCGTCAAACGATTGGGAGAGCATGCCCGAGGTGTCTTGCTCCGACTTTGAAGCTGCGGCGCGCGCAGCATCAGTACGAAACCCATAGCCGCGCGCAACAGCTTCCTTCAAGGCAGAAGGCTTGACCGGAACGAGCCAGGACGGTAGGTTTTGAAGGCCTGCAGGGAGGCCAGGAACGGACGCAAAGGTCCGCAAAGAGGACGGCATGTTCAACTCCATATGCGAAGAAATTAGGTCATCGTCCATCGATTACGCGACGACCCTCCACGCGGAGGAACAGGCGTTTGTGTTGGTGCTGCCGGAGGGGCAGCTTCTAGGAGCCGATGGGAGCTCAGGGAGAATGGCCCTTGGCGATTTGCCGGGGTCAAAGTTAGCACGTCCGACGTCGGCGTGCAAGTTCGAGCAGCCGTTGACTCGCGGCAGAATCCACATGCAGCGGTGTTGCGCCTCGGGAGGTGAGCGTGTCAGAGCAAACAGCATGGTCAGCCGCAGCTCAGGCTCAAGGGACGACGCTGTCAGAGCGCATCCTGGCCAAGCTCGCCCGAAAAGCATTCCTAAGCCTGTGGTCCTACGTCAACGTGTACACGGACGAAGGTCGCGCCTCAGGCAAGGGAGCCGGCAAAGAGCTCTGCGACCTGCTCATCGTCTTCGGTAATACGGTCATCCTTTTCTCCGACAAGGAGTGGACGTTTCAGGAGGATGAGGACATCAAGGTGGCGTGGCCTCGCTGGTACAAGAAGGCAGTTGAAAAGTCCGCCAACCAACTCGCGGGGGCTGAGAAGTTCCTGCGTGAGCATCCGACTCGGATTTACCTAGACTCGATGTGTCAGACGCGCCTGCCCATCGACTTGCCCGCGGCCGACAAGGCGCGCTACTTTTTAATCGCCGTGACCCGGGGCTCTCACCGCGTCGCTGAAAGATACTTCGGCGGCGGTAGCTCTGGCAGCTTCATGCTGATGACCGACATCGTCGGAAAGGCCCACTACGTACGGCCGTTCCAAATCGGCTACCCGCTCAAGAGCAAGCGCTTCCTGCACGTACTGGACGAGATGACCGTAGACGCAGTGCTCGGCGAACTCGACACGGCGGCTGACCTGGTCGACTACCTCGAAGCGAAGGAAGACTGGATTGACCAGCCGGGGTACATCTCCATCCCTGGAGAGGAAGACATCCTGGCCCGCTACATGCTGACTTCCGTCGAAGGCAAACGCAAGCTCGGCAAGGTCAAGACGAAACCTAGACAGCTCGTTTGGTTTCTCGAGGGCGACTGGCGGACCTACTACAACGGGCCCGAGCAGGTAGGGCGTCGAATCGCGAACAAACAGAGCTACCTCTGGGACGAAATCATCGAAGAGCACAGCGCATTGGTTCGCGACGGCGCCGCGGCTTCCAGTCACTGGCTGTGCGCACCCGACCCGGCAAATACAGACCACGAGATGGTCCTGCGCGCGATGGCTGAGGAACCCCGCCTGATGCGGCGTCAACTGGTCGAGCTCCTACTGCGGGCCGTCACCAAGACCTTGGCGCCAGGCGAAGTGCACACGTCGGCGATTGTCACCGGTTCCCCACCTTCGCGAGCCTATGTCTTCATCGCCGCCGCGCAGCCACAAGATGTTTCGTATTCGGAGTACCGCGAGCAACGCACTGACCACATGGTGGCATATGCACACGGCCTAAAACGAGGTTTCCCCACCCTTCGAGATGCAGTCTGCATGGCCAGCGAACCGGTCGGCTCCAAGCTCGGTTCCCGCGACATCCTGCATGTGAACCTGAGCGAAGCCCTCGCTCCCGAGATGCAGGAACTGCTCGACGAGATGATTGCGCACTTGGAAATCCTTCGGCCCGACACGCAGTTGCAGCTGCGCCGGGATGCCGTTCCAGACTTCCCTGTTCGGCATCACATCGATGTACCAGAGCACATCGAAGTGCCTGACCGCTATTCCATGCTCGACGCCGCATTCAACATGCTCGCACCCAAGCCAAAGGAGAGCCGGAAGGTCAGGCGGGCTCGTCGACGCACCTGACCCTGGCTCGGCATCTGCTTCGTTCGGGACACGCTTGAGTTCCCTCTGAGAGCCCTCTTCGACTGCTCAGACGCTCTACCAAGCACGAGCAAAGAAGTCTGGAAACGTGATGGCAGCTGCCGGCCCGCCGGCCCTCTGAGGAATGCGCGCCGCATTGGCACTTCCAATCAACATCAGGCGCACACCGCGGCGCTGCAGAGACGCGGTGATGCTCGCGAACGCGTGAGCAACGGTGGTGCCGGAGGTCGCTGCGCCCGAGACCGTGTGCGACAGCTGATGAAGATTAAGACCTGGCTGAACCAGGATGACCTCGTAAGCGATGCTTGTAGCACGGTCAAGGAGCTCGACTGCGAGAGGCTTGGCAGTTGCGAGCAAAGGTGCCAGTAGCATCCGATTCATTCCACGGCCAAAGTGCTTCCTCAAGGACTGCCTAGTCAGAAGCTGGGACGCGCGCATCGCCTGAGACCAGAGCTCGGCAACATCCTCCGAGCGAAGTCCCGCTGCGTTAGACACCGTGGCTTTGCAAAGATAGAGCTCTACCGTGATGTGCCCACCAAGCTCACCACGTATGGCGATGAAGTCCGCCATCTCACTCGAGTCATCGTCACACACCACGAGCTTCAGCGTGCCGGCAACCTCGACACGATGGATAAGCTTCATCGCGAGATGCGTGAAAATCGACTGGTCGAGTGCGCCTGTCGTGGGGTTGGGGTTGCGAGGGTCAAAGTTGGTCATCTTTGGAATAACCGGCGCACCCTTCGCCTTCTTCTTGGGAGGCTCGAAGCCAGTGGGTTTCTCTTCCAGGACGTTACAGCTTCCCCAATTCATCACGAAACGGTTGTCCGCGATAGATTGCAGCAACGACCCGGCCGCCGGCTCCTCGCTGACGGCTCTGCCCTGCAAGCATGAACCGTCAGACAAATATAGGCTTGGTGGGTCGAGGCGCAGCCACGCGGCGAGCGACATCTTTTCGCTCCTTTCCGTCATGACGTACACAGGCTTGTCCACGTAGAACAGCTGTGACGTATCTCGAACCTCGACCGTCACCCGCACCGGTCCTCCACTTGCAACCTGGATGTTGAATTGGAAGGAGAGTTTTTTGCCCGCTCTGTCGCCGACCGGCGCACTCAACTTGCAAGCCCGCAAGCTGCTTCCGGTCCATGGCTCGGTTGAGTCTTTCTTCTGAGCTACAAGCGTCACGCCCTCGATGAGCGTCTTCGGTCCCCAAAAGGCCGCTGAACCAGGACCATTCGGCACTGCATCGAAGGCCAACTCCCTGCCCATAGGAATCGTGTCAACGGAAGTGCTCGCCGGGGCCGCTGCGGCTTGAGACAGCTTGACCGCCATGGGGTACATCCAGTCGTCACACAGCGACTCAAGCTTGCGCGTCGACGGGCCCCAAACCGTGGCGCCCGCGCTGATGCCCACCACTGCACCCCACTTGCGGCCTGCGCCATCGTTTGTGTACGTTCGCGCTATCACATGACCTTGACTAAATCCGCGAGCGGAATCTCCATCGACGGCCAGCTCAATCTCCGCACCGGTCACGGTGCGATATCGCTCGACTAGCGGGCTGGCGTGGCGCGAGCGCAGTCCGAGGTTGAAATACGAAATCCCATCCGTGCCCCCGTAGATTCGCTTGAGCTCGCCCAGGCCAAGTGCAAGTAGCTGGATGCCGTCATCAGCTAACCGTTGCACGAGCACGTCAACGAGGCTCTTGTGCTCGCTCGACGTAGAGATGAAGAAGTAGCGACGCGTGACGTGGGTGTTCGTCGTGGGTTCGTATGTCAACACCAGCCCGATGTCAGGCTGAACAGTCGCCAGCTCACCCAGCCAGACTTGCCGCTGAGGCGTCGCCACGACGGCTACCTGCATGTTCCCATGCGGCAGAGTCTTAGGCACTCTTCCGATGACCAGGCTGGAGTCCAGCTCTGCGAATCTAAACCAGTTTAGGTTCGCGGTTGCCGGTGCGATGAAAACGCGCGTGTGCTCTCGCAGCCTGAGATGCGGGATTGCATCGGTAAGCGTCTCATCGGAAATCGTGCCGTCCTCGATTTGCTCCAGAAGCGTTGTCCGCTGTTCCCCGACGAGCACGGCTGACGAGATGGCCGCAGCGACATCCGTGAGGGACTGGACGTTCGTGCTTTGAAGCTGCAGCGGCATCTGCGTCTTCATCATGACGATGTAGCTTGGCTCCGCCGCCCCACCTGCACCCGGCAGCGCCCGACCGGCACGTCCAGCCACTTGCACAAAATGCCCAAGGCTTTGGATGTTGTCGTGTACAGCCAGAACTCGGATGTCAGGATTGTCAATGCCTTCCGAAAGCATCTCTACGGCCAGCGCGATGCGCCACGACCCTTCGGAGGCGCGACGCATAGCCTCCATGCCCTCGTCAGGCTTCAACCCCGAGTGCAGCACCAGCAAGCCGGCCTTCCGCTCGGCACCGACCAAGAGCTTCCCATAGGCATCCTCCAGTTCCTTCAGCCTAGAAATCTCGTTGAACTTGACGAGAAGCTTGGCGGCTGGGTTCTGGCCACGAGCAAGCGTAAGCAACGCCTTGGCTCGCTGGACAATCTGCTTATCGATAGCTTCTTGGTCTCCGACGTTCGTCGGTGTGAGCGCTTCGATGGTGCAATCGGCAACCGAACCTTCCTTGATTGCATCAACGAGCGGGTACGAAAACGCGAGTCGACCCGGCAACGAAGCGCCATCGGTGCGAAACGGCGTCGCGGTGAAGACGATGACTTTGGCAGCGCTGTTGCGCTCGTAGATTCCCGACCAAGTCTTTGCGGGGATGTGATGCCCCTCATCGACCAATATCAGTCCGACCTCCGCGCTGTCCGTTGCCAAGCGAGGTGCGTAGGTATCGAGAGACTGAGGCGTGGCGACGACCACCTTTGCCCCTACGGGCGGCTTGTTCGTGTCTCCTACGCCAACCTTTACATAGACCCGGGCGGTTGCAGCCTTGGCCGGCTTCTCAGCTCCACTGAGAAGGCTTCTTGCGAGAACGCCAAGCTTTGAAAGCTCCGCTCCGTCACTGCCTTCGTCGTAAAGACCTGAGAAGTGATGGTGTAGTTGCTCCCGCAGGCCCGTGCTTCCGCATACGACCAGCGTCTGCTTGCCCTCGCCGAACATGATTGACGCGAGCATCATGATGAGCGTCTTGCCGTAGCCTGCCGGCAGGTGAATCTGAGCAACGGCGCCGCGATGGCTGCCTGAGAAGTGCGCGAGCAGCGCGTGCAGAGCACCGCGCTGGCCTGGCCGAAGCAGGTCAGATTCCAGTTTCACATCTAGCCTCGTCTAAAAAATCGCTGCCGCCCGTAGCGGGCGGCAGCTCGTGTCAATCAGACTGTCTCACAGGTTTCGCACTCGGGGTCTCGTTGAAGAAGAATGCTCGTCGCTTCGTGGGCCCTTATCAGACGCAGGGCTGCGCTCCGACACCCGCTTCGACTTGCCTGCGTGTTCTCGGCGACAAAAATGATGCCGGCGGAGCACCGCGGGCAGACCGTGCTGACGATTGCTCGAAAGCGCGATGCGTACTCCTCAGCTATCTCGACGCAAAATCGTCCCTCCAGCACCGGGTTCAGGGGTGTACCGATGGGCGCCTTCATACGGCATCTCGCTTCGCTGATGTGAGTTCGCGGCACCCGGCGGCGTGGCCAGAGGTCGACGCGTGTCTCTCGAGTGAGGCGGCGACGTTTCCTGCAAACTGCAGAGCCGCCCGGTACGCGCCAGACGTCAGTTTGATTGCCCTCGTGGGCTGCCCGCAGGAGCACTGCGTCGTGAGCTCCGCCTCGTAGTAGGAGCAGATGCCCCGGCCAGCGGTCCGAAGCCGCATGGCATATCTACCGAACTGCCTTGAGGTGTGCCACTCCGGTGCGCGGGTAGGTAGTGATTGTCCTGGTTCGTTCATAGCGGTAGATGTGCCTGTTGGTGGTTTCCTAGCCACGTATAGGAACCACCACCGCTATACCGTCCTTGGAACTTATGCGCAGGCAGCCCTCTCCACCGGCTGGCACTTCACTTGCGCCGAGCATCGGCTGCGTCGTCGCGTGCACCACAGCTCGGTCACCCGCCTAGTTCAGGGCAGGGCGCGCTCTTTGAAGACCTCGCGCCGGTGCCAGTGCAAGAACTCAGGGTTCGGATGCTCCTCTGAGCGCCGCGGCACGCTGACCGCGAGGCCGTGATGGCGCATCAGTACCTCATCGATGGCACGTGAGCCATTCACATGCTCGGACACAAGGACTCGGAGGTCTGGAGCAATCGTGAACGCGCCGAAATCAAGTAGCTTGTGATGCAACGTGCAGAGCGTCATCCCGTTGTTGACCGTGTCCGGACCACTAGCCTGATGCCACTTGATGTGCGCGGCGTCCAGCCCCACCGACACGGAGCCAACGCGTAGGTCGAGACCGCACATCGCGCAGCGGTACTGATACGCAACGAGCACAGCGTTGCGGAAGTTGGGGTCACGCCGGCGCCGCTGCGACGTTTGGAGTCCGACCTCAGGTTCGACGAAGCCAACGGCATCCCTGATGTCCTGGTGCAAAGTCTCGGGGAAGTTGCCCTCAAGAAGCTCATGCACGGCGGCACCAAGCGAACTCGGCGCTTCGAGGAGCTCTTCCTGAACGTTCTGGCTGAATGCACCGCGGGCATGAGCGGCGCGCAGTTCACCGACCGTCGGGGCGTCGTCGCCGGACTGCCGCGCCCGCAAGGCTTGGTCAACCTCTACGACCCACACACCTCCGTCCTTCTGGAGCCGCCAGAACGGATATTCTGGGTGCGCTGCCTTCCTAGGCGGCCCGAACTCCTTAAGCAACGCCCCGAGCTTCGTCTCGACTTCGGCGAACGACAGGCTTCGCTCGCCTCGCGAGAACGCACCCAATGCCAGCAAAACCAGGAGCGGCTTGTGTGGAGCTCGCTCCGAGCCCCGCTGCCACACGTTCAGCGTGCTCAGCCGCTCAACGACCGTCTTCATCAGTTTCCCTACTTTTATGCCGCATACCAGCCCGAGTCGACCGACTCGACGCCGGGGGTGGGGGACTCTACGGTAACGCAACCCGCGCCAGGTGCGACTTGTAAATCCGCTGCCAAAGCGAGCGCCGCCAGGCTGTGCTCCCTCGCTATCCACAAAGGAACGCCTCCTCGGCCACTTGCTGGTGTACGACTGTCGTGCCCCTGTCGTGGTCGCCAAGCCGGGCCACAGGCACCATTTCCCACATCGAAACTCAGCGTTCCAAAGGAGAATCCGTCTTGATGACCGACACCCAAAATCCTCCTCGCCGGCTCACGGCTGATGAACTTGGACAGCTCGTGCGGGCGTACCGCGAAATGCGCGTCTGGTCTCAGGAACAGCTCGTGGCCGTCGCTGGTGTGAGCACCCGCACCGTCCAACGTGTAGAGACCGGCAAGTCTTGTGACCTGGACACGAAGCGCGCCATCGCGCGCGCCTTTGAGTTTGAGGACATCGACCTTCTCAACAAGCCCTTTGCCATTCCTACCACGGAAGAGCTTGAACAGGCCAAGGCTGAGTTCGACCGACAGCATCTCATGTTGAAGGCTTACTCCCTTCAGAGTGGTCGGCATCTTGGCGAGCTAGTGACCAAGCACATGGCGGATATGTTCTCGCCGGGATTTCAGATGGAAGCCGAGGCCGAAACAGCCTTCGCTGAGCTCGTCGACTATCTCCGGGATTACCGCGACATCGCCGACAGCTACGGGCAAGCCTCTTGGAGGCGAGGCCTCATCTAAACATCCTACGCGCGTAGAGCTGCCTGACCACTGACTGCAGCGAAATCCGCGTGCACAACGTCTCGTACTAGGTAGAACGGAATGCGTGCGTGAAACCCGACATGCCCTCGCGCGACGGTAGGCTTGAACGTCGGCGAGCATCCAAGCGGTCAAGCGACGGTAACCATCACAAAGGTCGAAGCTCAGCAGCTCGCCCGGAGCTGGACTCGGCAAAAGATTGAGCACCCGTCCACCGTATTCCGACTGTTCGTTCTGCTCCGCATCACAAAAACTACGAATCGCTGCGTTTGACATCGAAGGTTCCGTTCCTGCGGGCAGCAATTTTCATTCTAAGGACGTTCACCGCGTAACGAACACGGGCACACCACTCCATCGTTCCAACGACATCGAGTGTGTCCCAGTCGTCATTCGTGAACGCGTAGAGTGCGCTGAGCATTTCTGCAACAAGTTGGTCATCCCAGGCCAGTTGAAGAAGTTCGACCGCCTGCCGGACGACTTGGGGCGCCGGATGGGCTTCGTCGGGGACTGAGACAGGCGACACGACCGCGGCCATGCTGAGGTATGCCGATTCGAACGCCGCGGTGTTCACCCGCTCTGCGGACTCTGCGAGCGTTCCCGCCTCCAGATAGAGGGTGTCGCTCAAAGCCAGGAGCCTCTCGGGTCGAAGTGGCGAGTCTTCTCTCAGAAGTGCGAGCGCTCGGTCATCGAATTTCTTCGGCGACGTAGAGAGTCTCAAGGCTGTTCGAATGCGCGCCCGCTCGCGGCGTATGGCTTGCCGCTCGTACAGGCTGGGATGGTTGCGAAAACTAGACGCCATGGCAGCACCTTCGGCCCGAAGGCCAGTTGGCTACGCCGCGGCGCCGTCGTTGCACACGTCGTCATTCGCAGCCGAAGAGCTGCCGGCCTGAATCAGCCGTCTTCAAAGCGCGATGACCAGACTCTCAGGCAGCTTGATTGCTCGCCTGGCTTGCTTGCGCCGTTCCTCCAAATCGGAGGCGACTGCTGCGGGTCAGCAAGACCCTCACCGCAAGGCCATTCGAATCGGCCCCTCGCTCAAGAGATGAGCGACCGACAAAATTGCTCCGGCATTTCGCAACAAGCACGCAGCCGTAGCTCACCTAGCGAGCTTGTGAACGTTCATCGTAGTTCAGCCTGCACCAACAGACCCACCCCATCAACATGCGTCCGCTCATCGCACTCGACCTTGACGACACCATCTGCCTGAACAACCCATATGGGGGCTACGACGTCATGCAACCCATTTGGCCAAGCGACCTGGCGACTCGACTCTGGCACCCGCCGGCGCTTGACGTCCTGCGCCCAATCGTCGCGGAGCTGAATCCGCAGATAGTCATCACCTCGTCCTGGCTGCGCGTCATGGAACTTGCGGCCATCGACAACCTCTTTCGAGTCACCGGCGCGGCGTGGCTCGCGGACGTGTTGCATCCCGAAGGAGAACCAGTCCAGAATTCGGGCTGGACACGTGTCATGGCCATTGAAGATTGGCTTGCCCGACATCACCGCGGCGAGCCGTACGTCGTCATCGACGACCCGCTCAGCGGAACCGGCCTAGAAGGCTCGCGGCATGACGTTGCTGGTCGACTGGTCCTCTGCGAGGTCAACGTCGGTCTGCTGCCAGTGCACGGCGTTCGCATACGTAACGCGCTGACTCAGCCAATCGCGTGACGCATACAGGGCAACCGGACTGCGCTTTCCTTTCGTCGGATTTGGCTAGCATTCACAACATGGGTGCGGATTCCAGGTCATCGCAAAACTGGATGGCGTTGACACCTGGTACCGGGGTCGCGACTGGCGTAGGC